>Ga0208968_1000339_pt1 | contig 34770 bp, 31 predicted proteins | sample RifOxyA3_FD_184031 | JGI IMG/M metagenome (GOLD analysis project Ga0208968, IMG submission 184031) | Groundwater microbial communities from Rifle, Colorado - Rifle Oxygen_injection A3 (SPAdes) | ecosystem: Environmental > Aquatic > Deep subsurface > Groundwater | place: Rifle, Colorado, United...
CGATTCACCCGTGGCACAAGGCCACGGGGGTCTCACGCATGGGCCAGCACGCCGTCGTTCCACCCGCCACTGACGCATCACGCGTCTCTAGCGCCGCGTGTCGAGTGCCGGGTGTTGGGTATCGGGGGGCACTTTTCGACTGCGGTCGATTGCCGTCGGCGGTCTTCCTGGGGACTTCGCCCCAATGCCACTAAGGAAGTAGTGCATGGCTCCAGCCTTGCACGAACCCGCCGGCACGGATCGGGAACGGTACAGCAAGGCTGGAGCCATGCTGCTACTTCGCGGAACACCCAAGCTTTGCCGCGTGCGTACTCGCACGTCGGCAACAGCGCCCTCGTTCTGGTTCCCCATCTGCTTCTGGTCGTAATCCCGCTCGTAATCCCGCTCGTAATCGTTCCGGATTCCGTGGCCCATCGACTCGGCACCGAACCATCGAGCGGGATTACGAGCGGGATTACGATTACCGTTGCGAATGTCGCCGGTCAAGTCCGATTATCAGCTCGGACGGGGTGGATCATCATCGGTCCAGAACACCACATTACGGTACACGCGCAAGCCACCGCCGTTAGCTTGATAGCTATGCCCCGCCCGCCTTCTGGAGGACCTCGGGCCGGGACGGCCCCGAGTACCCTGCTGCGGTCCCGGAGGTCCCGCGCCACTGCCAGCCGAGGGCGGCCGGAGACCCGCCGCGCGGCCTCACCCCCAGTTGATGGTCCAGCCGATTTCGGTCTCTCTGGAGCGCAGCCGGCAGGTCTTCGCCTGTTGCAGGATCCCGTAGGCGGGCGAGTGCGAACAGTCCTCGACGGCCCACTCGCCGTCGCCGGTGAGCCAGCAGATGCCTCTGTCCTCGAGAATCAGTTCGAGGGTGTCTCCGCACACCTGGCGCGCCTCGATCCCGGGCGCCAAGTGGAAGGACACGGTCTTGGACTGTGGCAGCTCACAGGTATCGGTGCCCAGGACGCGATCCGGCCTGAACTCGAGCCGGCGCGACGTCACCGCCCCAAAGCCCCGGTGCTCGCCGCCGAACTCGGTGTCGCCGACCGTGACCGCGCGGGCCCGGGCGCAGTCGACCATGGTGAAGAGCCCCGGGACACCGGGCGGCCATGGGTTTTGCTCCTTGCCGTCGACGGCGAGGGTGTTGTGCATGGTCGTGGACCGGAACAGGTTGCGCTGTTCCGGCGCGGGTGTGTACAGGTAAGTGCCGCGGTCGACGATCAACGACCTGCCGTCCAGCGCGAACACGAACGCGAGCTGGTCGTTGTGCGCGTGGCCGCCGTTGCCGTTCTGTCCGACACCGCCGCAGCGCACCGCGAGGTAGCAGCGTGGCGAGCGGTACACCCAGAGTCCGAAGTCGGGGTAGGCCGAAAGCGTGGGGCGGTCGAGTTCGAGCTGGACGGAGCGACTGGCGGTGCGGTACGGAAGGTTGAACCTGCCCGCCAGCCGCCGGACCAGTTCCGTTTCGAGTTGGTATTGCGGTCCTGCAAACGCCGCGAAATCGTCGCGAGCAAACAGCCCATTGATGGCCGCAACCAGGTGGCGATGGTCCAGCACGTCTTCGGACCAGGCAAGAGGCAATTCCTGCGACTCGCGGCCCCCCGCAGGGGGGGAGCGGTCTTCCGGGGTCGCGTTGGGTGTGGGGCTGGGACTGGCGGTTTGACCTTGGCCCTCATTGGCGCCCGCTGGCCGTCCGCCGCCGTCTTGCCGCTCCGCCGGCAAGGCGGCGGCGGACGGCCCCGGGATTCCAAAGGGGGAATCCCCCTTTGGCGGGGTCTGGGGCAGCGCCCCAGCCGGCACCAGCTTCAGGAACCGGCCGCTGTCATTGTCGCCGATCTGGGGGATGTGCGAGCTTTGCCGGGTGGTATCGACCACGAACTCGGCCATCTTCCGGAGTCGCTCGAAGTACCACTCCGGGAAGGGCGACTCGACGTCCTTCCGTCCGGGCCGCGACGGTGAGGGCGCGACCTCTGGGAGACCGCTTGCTGACGCGCGCGGCTCGGACAGGCGCTCACCTTTCACTGAGGCATCACGCTCGATCGTGCCGCCGGGGACGCGGTGGAACTCGAGAGGCGCCGGCTGCAGCGGCGGTCGTGCCGTGTGCAGGTGATGATCGTACTCCCGCAGCGCCGCGCGGCGTTCAGGCGTCAGGCCCAGCACCAGAGCCGTGGCGTACACGACCATTTCGGCCGAGAGCCGGTGGTAGCTGGTCGAAGCCTCGAAGTTTGTGCCGTCCTCGTGAAACTGCTTGCGGACTTCGCCGATCAGTTCCTGCACACCGAAAGCCAGCCACGCATCGGCCTGCGGGGTCCGCGGCAAGTGCGCGGCGGCGAACAGGAGTCCTGCGATGTCCGCCAGGTAGTGGTTCGAGGTCAGGACAGGCGACCACTCCAGGTTGCCCGCGATGTGCAGCGCGTGTTCGTGGACGCTGCGCGCGAACGCGGCCTCGAACCGGCCATCGAATTCCGCCCCCGCCTTTCGGAACAGGTCGTAGGCGACCAGCCAGTTCGCCACACGTATGGCCACGTCCATGGTGCAGGCCCAGTTGACCCCGAACCGCGGCGGGTTGGCGGCAATAAAATCCAGCACCTGGTTGCGGAATTCGCGGGGCAAGGAACAAGTCGTCTGTTTCGATTCAGGTGTGCGGTCGCCACCCCGGGCCTGCACGACTTGCCCGCCCTCGCCACGTGGCAAGGGGGATGCTTTGCCGTCCATCCCGCCGGCTTCAGCGGGCGGGACCGTTCGCGCCTGGAAATGGCAGACCCGCCGCTGGTCTGTCGTTTCCGGGCGCTGACACGAAGGGGGTCCGGGGGAAGTCAATGACGTCCCCCGGCCGCCGGAGGCAGTCTTGGGACCCGGCGCCCCGCGGCACGTGCCGTACGCCAGCGCCAGTTGCGGCAGGTGCTGCATGCGCGCCAGTTCCCAGGGGACTTTCACGTCCACGCCCGGCCGCTCGCCGTAGCGGATGTCGCGGTACCAGGTCCTGGCCGACCAGTGGTAGCCGGATTTGACGTCCGCCTGCCAGTCGATGGGCGCATAGTCGGTGTCGAGCAAGGCGCGGATGCGTCGCGCTTCCGTCCGGTTCGCAGGGTTGATCTCGTTCTCGATGTTGACCTTCCTGGCCCGGTTCACGCAGACCCAGCCGGTCCCGAGCAGGTCGACACGGTGCGCGAGGTACGCCTCTGAGAGAAACAGCAGCGTGCGTTGGGTCTCGGGCGCAAGGGCGGGGAAGAACGGCTCGCCGTGGGCGCGCAGGCCGAGCGCCAGTTCGGACGAGGTGTAGGGGGCGAACGTGCTCCGACGCCTGTCCTTCACGCGCCGGAAGGCCGACGCCGACAGGCGCCGGAGGAGCGCGAGCGCCGCGCCGGGTATCCGGCGGAACGGCACGGCAGCCAAGCGGTTGATCAGCGAGTTAGGCATGGTGGATACGGACGGCAATCATCCGGCGCCGCGCGGCGCCGGGCCGTGGCGCGGGACCGTGGCGCGGGACCTCTGGGACCGCAGCAGGGTGCATCGGGGCCGTCCCGGCCCGAGGCCCTCGGCCGGAGATCCGTCTTCGCGCGAGCAGCTTCGCCGGACAGAGCCGGCCGGCGTACCCTGCTTCGGCGCGGGACGCACCGAGCCACTGCGGTCGACGCTACAGCCCGGACACGGTTGCTGCGGGGCGCCCAGTCTTGATCGCCTCGATGGTCATGAACCATCCGCACCGGTGGAACCCCAGGCAGGCTGCCAGCGCATAGGCGATGGCGCGGCAGGGCCAGGGCTTGTGCCAGAGCAGATCATAGGCGGTTGCCTTTGCCTCGGTCCGACGTACCTGCACCGGGCATGTCGCGAGGAAGCGGACGATCTCTGAGCGGGAGAAGGCCTTGGTGCCCATGCTTTCCTGGTGATGAAACAGGATGTCCGAGACTCGCGCAAACGGGCGGAACCTGGCCAGACCGAACGCCAGGTACCTCTGGAACGCCAGCAGTGAGTGGCGGTTGTAGATCATGACCTTGATTGTGCCCCCGACCCGTGTGCACCGGACGATCTCCCGGAACGCCTTGAACGTGTCCGGGGTGTGGTGGATGACACCCCAGGAGTAAACGAGGTCAAAGAACTCGTCCGGGTATGGGAGGTTCTCCGCGTCCGCCACTCGGACTTCTTCCGCCCGCAAGCCGTAGACATCGAGACGTCGTTTCGCGTGTTCAATGGCTGCCTCGGTGAGGTCGACGCCGTAGGCTTTGGCGCCGGCGCGGACCCACTGCAGGAAGTCGGTGGCGGCGCCGACACCCACCTCCAGCACCTTCTGGCCGCAGTGGCGGGTGAACTGGGCGAACGCGAAGATTTCCGGCTCCACCTCGTAGCGGTGCGCCTCGATCTGGTCGAAGTACTCGCGCGAGTACTTCGGGGCCGATGCCGCGCCGGTCCCGCACGCTTCGCGATTCCAATAGTCGGCGACCCGGGTCTTGAGTTCGTCCGGGTTCATGAGTTCATCCCGATGGGTCGGGTTTATTCTTGCGTAACCGGAGTCGGGCCGATTCCCTGTTTCATGCGCCAGTTGGAGCTCCGTCGGTCCCGCGCTGACCGGAGCTCGAAGCGGCGCCGAACCGCAGCTCGTGCCAGAGTTGACGCCGCCGGTGCAGGCGTCCCGGACGGATATCGACGGGCGGCACGGCCGGCGACGCGGAGAGATCCTTGCGGAGCGCGAACATCCAGTCCGAGGCGAGGCAAAGCGGGAGCAGCCGCGCCAGGTTCACATTAAGGCTGGCCAGCGTCTCGAAGCGGTCCAGCAGAGAGCATGACGGGCAGGCATGCAGGAACATCCTTGCCTGACAGGCTACAGGTGTCCAGGCGTTTCTCGCGAACAGGTTCAGAAGCCTGCGACGCGTGAAGAATTGACGATGGAACGACGAAGCGTTCGTGTCGAGGCCGAGGTCTGCCCGTACCGGACTGGGGAGGCTCGGCACGGGAGGTCTAGTGTGGTTCGCCCCGCGTCGGGGGTGCAGGACATACAGGTGGAGAAGTGTCTGGGCCAGGCAGGTCAGCTCGGATGGGCCATAGCCGTTGGGTACGGTCAGGAGGAGGACCCCGTCGTCTTTGAGGAGCGACCGCAGTTCGGCCAGGAATGCCGCGGGACTGTCCACGTGTTCGAGCACCTCCGAGGCGATGACGATATCGAACCGGTCACCGGCCGGCATGGACGTGGTGAACCTTACATTCGGCAGTCCGCCGAACCGGGCCATGGCGTGCGAGATGGACGCGGCATCGGGGTCCATGCCGATCAGATGCGCCCGGGGCAGGAGCCGGGCGAGGTATTGCGTGAGGTGTTCGCCAGTGCCACAGCCCACGTCGAGGATGGTTGGTCTTGCGAACAGACGGGCATGTCGGGCGACGAACCGCAGCCGGGTGGCGAGGGCGCGGCTGGTTTCGGGCGGCCATTCGAAACTCGCGGGCGTATCGGCGGCATCGGCATTAGCATGCATCGACGTCTGGTGGACTCCCGCGCTGACTTGCCGCCGCGGCCAGTGCCCGCCGAAAGCGGCACCGCACGGTGTCGGCGGCGTGATGCTGTCGGGCCGTCTGGCGTGCGGCCCGCGAGAGTGCATCCCGCAGCGGCAAGTCGGAGAGGACTCGCCTCAAACCGGCTGCCAGTGCGGCGGGTGAATGCTGATCGACGACCAGGCCCCACCCCGCTTGGCGGGCGTACTCGACTTGGGCGATACCGGCTGGGCCATAGACCAGAATGGGAACGCCGCTGGCCAGATACGGCGGCACTTTGGCGGGGAGCGAGAGCCGGATGAAGTGGATCGAGCCCGCGTCGAAGTTGACCGGCAGCAGCAAGACATCCGCTGAACAGAGCAGGCGTCGGAACTCGTTGTCGGATTCGGGTGCTTCGTGAAGGCGCACTGGGGCGGAGGACAGCCTGCGGGCTGTGTCCGGCCGCAACCGCGCACTGGCAGTGTAGACATCCAGCACGATCTCCTGTCCGGCAGCAGCAAGGTCCCTTACGGCGTCGGCGGTATCCAGCAGGCTCTGTTCCTGAGCGAACGCGAGTATGGACCCGGCGTAGACCACACGGGCGGGACTGGCCGGCCGGAGGTCGGTTCTGAGGTGCGGCGTCCACTCGTCGCAGTCGACGAGGTTGGGGACCGCTTGAAAGGCGCCACCGTAGCGTTCCTGGTACTCTGCGGCCATGGCATCGCAGATGGCCAGGCGCGTCGCGGAGCTGGCCAGCAGTGCGGTGAGGGTTCGCCGGTAAAGCCGGCGCAAGTACGGGCCGAACAGTCCGGTTCGCTTTGGGTCCGTAACCCCCTCGTCCATCAAGTGCACGGCCACCGGCAGGTCGAAACGGCGTCGGATGGCGTCCGCCAGACCGATGATCCCCGGACTGCCGAGGATTGTGTAGAGCACCTCAGGTTGAAAGTCCTCGATCCAGCGTGCCAATTGGGGGGAGAGCCGACCGCGGTCAGGGATGCCGGCATCGCCCACGGCACGTTGAACGATTCGGAACCACAGGGGCGGGGGCCTTCCGGGTGCGAGTGGCCCAGCCCGGCCCGGCGCGCCGCCGCCGGCAGAGGCCTGCACCCAGCGCCTGAGCCCGGAGAACGGCCGCATCCAGCCCAGTTCCTGCGAGGACAGGACGTAGACACGGCGACAAACGTCGCTTTCAACGGGGACGGAATCGTTGGTGACCGTGGCCAGGCTGTCCAAGGGCCAGCCGCGAAAAAGATTCGAGAACAAGACCCCGCCACCCGTGACGCGGTTGAATGCACACGGCGTGAGGAAGAGCACTCTGGGATAGTCGTCGCGCACCATTGCCTGGCAGACTCACAGACGAGAGCCGCACGGGGTCCTGTCCGCGGCGGCCGTGGGATTGAGGCGGAAGACCCTGTACCGGCCGTGGTAGAAGGTCCGATCGGGCGAGTAGTCCAGGCCCGTGTCTCGCTCCAAGCCGGGCAGGTCCAGGTCCTCGTCGAACTGGATCAGGAGCTGCGGCCGGAGTCGGGTCACGTTCTCCACGAGTATCGTCCTCCATGTCGGCAGGACTGGGTCCATCAGGCCGCTGTTCGTGTTCAGCCAGTTGATGGGCGACCTGCGTCCGCAGAGCACGTGCAATTGCGGCACACATCCCCAGACCAGAACATAATCGTCTTCCCGGGTCGTCTCCGTGATGTACCCGGCCACTTCCGCGGCGGCGAGATTCTTCTCCATGATGTGCCAGTCGGCGACGGGCCAAAGTCTGAGTTCCAGCGGTGTGGGACACGTGCGCGAAAGCAGGCGCACGATGTGAGTCAGGTCCAGCAGCAGCAGCACAGCCAGCAGCGATGTCAGTCCCACGGCCGGCGCGTGGCCGGCGGACAGTGGCCCCCAGAGTTTCCAGATACCCATACCGGCCAGAATCGATGCGGCTGGCAGGCATGGGATGAAGTGGAAGTAGAAAAAACGGCCTTGTAGGACGATGGCCGTCAGGCAACCTGCCAGCCACGCAACGGCCAGGCGTTCCGGGATTGGATAGTGGGGCCGGAGCACGAGCCCCAACAGGACCAGGAGCAGGAGACAACGGCTGCTGCGCAACAAGGGGGGCATGAAGTGCCAGGCGGCGCGCACGGTGGAATAGGGGCGCCAGGCAATCCGCATCGCGACGGGCGCCAACTTGGGCCATACGGGACACAGGACCAGCGCGAGCAGAAGCCGCCTGAGAAGACCGACCCGGACGGACTGCGCGATCTTGGGGCACAGCGTTTCGGGGTCAGTGTTCGGTGATGCTCGCGGCCTGGCGGCGTAACCGATGACTCCGAGATTCTCCTGCAGGAGAAGCCCGTTCCGCCAGAGGAACAGGAAGAAGAGCACGATGGCCGCGGTTGCACCGGCGACCGAGAACAGAAGTCTGTCCCAGCCGGGCTCGTGCCACAGGGCGACCAGCCAGAGCGGGAAGTACTCGACGAGTTGGGAGATCTTGAACAGGAGCGAAGACATGAACATCAGGAACACGACAAGCCCAATCAGCCAGGGCTGTGCTGGCCTTGCCAGGCACGACACGACCAGAACGCAGATCGCAACGGACAGGAGCAGAGCGGAGCGCTCGGCGGTCTCGAAGTGGATGCCGAAAAACGGGTTGCTCGAACCGACGAGGTAGACGATCCACACCACCGCGCCAAGGGCGAACTGGTTAGGAAGAAGGATGGACATACCGGCCAAGAGCAGTCCGGCCGTCGCCCAGTTCCAGGCCAGGAAGACACGGCGGGAAATCCGTTCGGGATCGCCGACCCCGAACAGCGCAAACCACAGGCGGAACAGGAATTTGCTTCCCAAGCGCGTGCACCCCACCAGGACATTCATCTGCTGCCGCAGAGAAACGCCGCGGTTGTGGAATGCCGCCCAATAGGAGTGCCACCCGGCGTCCTGATGGCAGGCGAGATTCAGGAACGGACGATTCAGCGTCAGGTAGAGGACCGTTCCCATTAGAAAGAACAGCAGGATCAGCATGGCGCGACCAACGGACGGCTGTCAACGAGTGGCGTTTTCCGCAGGAATACCGGTGAATTGATGGACATGGGAGGCACTTGCAGGATCCCAGCGCCCCAAATGGAGGGCGAGCGGCCTCGCGAGCCGTCCCCCGCACGAGCCGGGAGGCCATGCAGGTGCCTCATGGGACTCGTCAGCCCGGTCCAGGTTCTCGGGTTGCCCCGGAGTTGTTCGGTGCGCGCGTGGTGGCGATAGCGACGGGCAGATCGCTCTCACTCCTCAGCCCCCATGCGGCTTGGGCCCGCTGCCGGTCGGAGGCGACCCGGATGATATCACCGATCCCAGCCATTCCCATGAGCATGAAGACGGAAGTGCCCGCCACCAGACAAGCCAAGGAGAGTTTCCCGAGCCCGGCCACGGCCATCGCGGCGCATGGCAGCCAGACGGAGGCTGCCATCGCCAGAAGCAGCAGGAGGAAGAACTTGATTGGGTTGAAGTAGATGACCCCCTGCGTGACATACTGCAGAGTCCGCAGCGAGTCGCGGAAGTGTCGCACCTTACTCTTGCCGACGCGATGCGCATACGTCACCGGCACGTACTTGATGAAGTAGTACAGGCCGGCTGTGAGTACGGTCAGGCTGGTCGTGAACGAGAATGTGCCGCACAGGAACGGCATCAGCCCCATGGCGACCTCTTTCCGAAAGACCCGGAAGCCGCTGTTCGGGTCCTGAATCCGGGCGTCATTGAGGAGCCGTATCGCCCTGACGAACAGCCGGCGGAACAGCCGTTTTACCGCGCCGTCGACCTCGTGGATGTTCGCCCGGACCGCGACGACCATATCGTAGCCGTTCCGCATCGGTTCGAGCAGCGCCGGGATTTGCTCGATGGGGTACGATCCGTCGGCATCGACGATCCCGATCCATTCGTAGGAGGCGTTCCGGATCCCCGCCTTGATGGCATTGCCGTAGCCGATGTTGACCGGGTGGTTGATCACCCGGACCTCCGGAAACGCCTCGACCTTCTCCCGGGTCGTGTCCGTCGACCCGTCATTCACGACGATAATCTCGTGGGGTATCCCGGTCTTGGACAAAGCATCCACGATACGTGCAATCGTGTCGTGGATGCTGCGTTCCTCGTTGTACGCCGGGACGATGAAGGATACCCCTCGTGGTGTTGATGTCATGGCACGTTCCATCCTTGCGTCTCCAGCGGGACGAACTATCCGGCTTGCTCGTTCGCCGCCCCTGGGGTCTTCGACGCCAGCACGAACATCTGGTACCCGCGGAATGGCAGGCAAAGGCGAAAGGCGCAGTAGGTGGCGCGCGCGATCAGTCTCTCCCGCCAACCATACGTTCTTGCCGAGAGAAAAGACCTGCAGATCCGGTCCGGCCAGAGGTTGATTGCATGCTTGTACAGGTTGTAGAAGGGGAACCCCCAGGCCTCGATTCTCTCCGCCTTCAGGCCCGCCGCCACGAGCGCCTCCCGCATCTGGTGGCAGGAGAAATGCCGGACGTGACCGCAGCGCCGGTCGATCTCGAATACGGGCCCGCAGGGCACGGTCAGGAGAAGCCATTTCCCGGTCATGCGCGCCAGGGCGGTGAGCGCGCGGTGCGGGTCCGGACAATGTTCCAGGACCTCCATGCAGACGACAACGTCGAACCGCCTCGGGAGCGAGTGTCCGTCGATATCGAGCTCGAAGAACTCCATTTGCGGGAACTGTTTTCGGTTCTCCGCGATGACGGCGGGCGATATGTCCGCCCCGGCCAGTTGCAGCCCCCCGCGATCCGCCGCCATTTCGCTCAGGAACTGGGCATTCCCGCAGCCGGCGTCAAGAAGCGACTGGGCTGGGAGGCGCCGGATCCAGGACCGCAACTTCTCGCGCCGCACGCGCGGCGCGGGCGAGAACCGGATCATGTCGTTCCAGTTCTCCCACGCCTGGTCATAGAAGGAACTGTCGTATACCGGACCTGCCGACACGTGCGGACTCCAGTTGCTGAGCGTTGCGACGCGGCGGGGCGCGAGTCCCACCGAATGCCCCCCAACTCAAGACCAGGAGACCGGCTCCAGGGAGGCGGCTCTTTGGAGCGCCCGCGTCCTCGCGGGCCGACTTGGGGCGGGCTCGGTGTTGCACTGGGCAATACGACAGACCATCACGCCTTTTCCCATGGCCACACCGCTTGAGTTGGGTAGGATGGCGTCCCAGCCGCGGGCTGACATGGCCGATCAGTGCCGCAGCAGCGCACCGGCCGCTCGAAACAGCATGTACTCCAGCGGGAAACCGGACCACCCGGAGCGGAACCTGTACCTGGCCACGGGCCCGTAGACGGCGGCGGCGAGGCGCAGCAGGCGGAACATCGGCGAGTTTCCGGTTTCCACCTTCCAGAGCTTCCGGTCCACGAAATACGAGGTCAACTGCATCATGTGGATCATGGCGGTCTGCTCTCGGGTATACCAGGGCGCCGCAAAATGGCTTTCCGCCTCCACCTCAGCCCAATCCTCCAGGCGGACAGGAGGCGTGTACCCGTGGGCGACGGCGTCGGAGTACAGTTCGGTCCCGGGCAGGGGGCGGTACTTGTTCGGTATGAACATGATGGCTTTCGGGTTGTCCTCGAGCAGGCGCAAGATAAGACTCCGAGTCCGGTCCAGGTCCCCCACGGTCTCGCCGGGCAGGCCCACGACCCAGTTGTAGGCTGCCGTGATGCCGGGGTGCCGCGCCAATTTGACGTTGCACTCGATGATGTCGTCCACGGTGCAGTCCTTGTGGACCAGGTCGAGGATTCTCTGTGAACCTGACTCCGCACCAATATGCAGGATGTTGGTCCCGGCGGCGGCCAGCTTGTCCAGATACGAGTCGCTCATCTTCATGATTTCGTTGACACGAGCGCCACGGAACCCGAGCCGCACCTTCAAGCCGCGACGTTCGATCTCATCGATGATCCGTTCCACATGGTCCAACCGCACGAACGAATCGTCGTCGATGAAGTAGATGTAGGTGGCGCCAAAGCGGGTTTGCACGTGCTCGATGTGGGCGGCCACCTGTTCGGGCGGGATGAACAGGTTCTTCTTCGCAATGTCGCGATACTGCGCGGGGGAGGAGCAGAACGCGCACCGGTACGGACACCCCATGACGCTGTACATCGGGAAGATTCTCTCCGGAGTCCCAAGCTGGCCGTACTTGGGCAGATCCGGTTCGACGAGATGATAGGGGATATCTCTGAAGTCCCTGACTTCAAACTCAGGCTCGGGGGGGACGGCTCGGACTTGGGCGCCGAGCCGGTACACGAGTCCGGGGATGTCTTCGAACTCGGGGGCGCCCTGGTCCCCGCTCAGTTTCCGGCAGAGCCGTTCGAGGGGCCTGGCCCCGAAACCGCTGACGACGTAGTCGACAGACGGTTCGGAAAGGGTCTCCGGGCCATTGAACGTCGCGTGCGGGCCGCCCCAGACGACCGCCACGTTGGGATAGTGCGTCTTGACCCACCGCGAGATGGCCAACGCGCTCCGGATCGGCGCGCCGGTCAGCACCGTGACGCCCACCAGCAGAGTTTTGTCGGTGATCATCGCTGCCAAGGCTCGTCTCCACGACCGCGGGCACAAGCGCGCATCGAGGAGCTTCACCTCATACCCCGCCTTGATCGCGTCGACGGCGGCGTACAGCGAACTCAACGGCAGATGCCGCACCAAGGCCCCGGAGAAGCCCATTTCCGGGTAGACGAGAATGACCTCCTTGCGTGCCTCAGTCATCATAGGATCTCGCGGATCGGGCTAACCTTCCACCGGGGGTGCGGGCATGTTGGCGTGCGCCGACACACGGGCGAACCCGAAGGCGGGAGGTCGGAATCCCCCCCACGGCAATCTGCGACTCAGCGAGTCGACGCCCGTTGTCGTCCATCAGGCTTTGACCCCGTTCATGACAATCCCGTTGCGCCCCGGAAGAACCTCAGCGGTGGCTACGGCAGGAGACTGGCACCAGCCCTCCACGTCTGTCAGCGTCTGGGGGAAATCGTATCGGGTTGCGAGGGCGTCGAAGGTATCCAGGAGGCCCCATTCCACTCGTTTTCGGTAGTCCCAGCCCTTCCCGACATGGTTGAAGCACGGGATGGGGAGGATCCCCGTCAGGTAGAACCCGAAGAAGGGGATGCGTTTCAAGAGCGTGTCAACGGGCAACCACAAAGGAATGTAGAAGCGGAGTATGGAGAGCAACAGGTCCCTGTTCATGCGGGTGGTCAGGGGTCGCCAGGCATACTTGGGGAAGTACCAAGGTGCAGGAAGACGGCGTTTGGCGTAGACATCCATCGAGAAACGGCCACCCGGCTTCAGGTATGTCAACAGAGAGGCAAAGGCCGCACCCGGGTTGGGCGTGTGTTGAAGTACCCCGAAGCAGAACACGAAGTCGAAGGAGTCACGACGTAGCGGCAGGTCATGGATATCGGCCTGGAGCAGAAAAAGCCGTTGGTGGTTATGGCGCCGGTAGTTTGCGTCGACCGCATCGCTCAGATCGAACGAGACGACTTCAGCGCCAGCCTTCAGGAGCACTTCGGTATAGCGCCCGGGGCCGGAACCTGCCTCCAAGACGGTCTTGCCCTCCAAGAGGTCCGGCGTCCAATTGGTCCACTTGAACAGATCATCCCATGAGTCTTGTCGTCCTGTGCACGAGTCGAGTTGGGTGGCATCAAAACGATCCCACTGGAAGGAGAAACTTCGGACGTACTCGGCATTGGCGGCGAATCGGGGTATGAAGTCTCGAATCGGCACGGGACAGCCATTCTTCAGAGGGACGAGGCGACCGGACTTGACGGCTGTTTCTCCGTCTTGGGTCACTTCTTCGCCCGTCTCAAGGCGGTAGTCGGTGGCAAGATAGTTCGCGTAGTGCTTCTGCCGCATTTTGCCAATTCCAGAAGGGGAGGAACCGTCCGACCGTCCTCGGCGACACCGGCGGCGGTGTCAGGTCTCGAGGCAGGGGAGGTCCGCGTAGTCCTCATCCCGGCTTGCGGTGACCCAATCGGCGAAGCGGCGCAGGTCCTCTGCCTTTCGCATGTCTTCCGGAGTGCGTATCGTGTACTCCAGTTTGGGCGTGGCGACCTTGTCGCGGCTGAACCCGAAGCGCAGGCTGGTGAGCCGGAACGGCCGGACCAGGAAGGTGCCGTAGGCGAACTTCTGCGCCAGTTCGATCTCGCGCGGCGTCATCGGCGGGACGTTGTGGAGGGACATGACGTGGGCCCGGTACTCGTCACGTGTATCTGAATCCAGGGTGAACCCATGGTGGTCGTAGCGCCCCGTTCCTGCGGTCAGGGTCTTGACGCCGAAGGCTGCGGCTTCGATGCCGACGGTGCCGCGAACGGTCAGGCAGTAGTCCATGAGGCCGAACAGCGAGTAGGTGCTGATGGTCGTATCGGCGGGCAGGAGGCGTACATGGTCGGGCAGATCGCCGATGCACGCCCGTATGGCTTGCAGTTCGGACGATTCGCCGGAGTGGCCGTCGCGGTGGTTCTTCACGGTGTTGGCGGGATGGATCTTGACCAGCCAGTTCAACGCCGGGTTGGCGCAAGCCAGCTTCACGGCCTCCACGAACCATTCCCGGTAGTCGCTGTAGATGTCCCGGCCCCAGAAGAACGTGGCGTCCCAGAAGAGGTGGGGAAAGATGACGGCCGTCTTTTTCGCGGGATCCAAACGGAGTTGTGCCCGCACTTCTTCGGCGGCGGCAAGCCGGGTGTTGAATTGTGTCCCGACCTCGCTGAACCACGTCCCGGAGGCATAATTGCGGTGCAGTTCTTCCCGGACTGCCTCCTGCTCCTTCTGGCCCCAGGGCGTCTCGGACAGCGTTGCCCAGGTCTTGCTAGACAGAGAGGCTGGATGCTGGTCCTGATTGGCTCGCGTATAGCGCTTCAGCATCAATGCGTCTTCGCAGTGGCAACCGCACCACTGGACGACATTGAGGCCCCTCTGAATGCCGAGGTCGAAAAAGGCTCCCCACGGCATGTACCCGCGCTCCAGGAAGACAAGCGTGTCGGGCCGCAGTTCCTCAATCAACCTGGACGCTGCGGCGACGGTGACAAATGCGTGCGTCAACTCAGCGTGGACGCGCTCACGGACGGTTTCATTCCCCAGATCGAGGGTCCCCGCGCGGAGTTGGCGCATGAGGGTGGAGCAAGCATACTTTCCGACATTCACGCCCTGGAAGGAAAAGGTGATGAGGTCGTGCTGAGTCCGGATGTCCGCCATGGCCTGGGAAGCCGCGTCAGGCTTCGCGTCGCGTCGGGCCCTTGCCTCGTAGTCGTCGAAGTGTGCCAGTGTGGCCCTGGCAAGGCGGTAGTAGCGGTTGGTGGGCGCCCCCATGGTCGTAACCACATGGCACTGTCCACCTCGGGCTTGGATGGCCTTGATCATAAGCAGTTCCACGCTGGTAGCGGCCAGGAGATCCCCGGACAGACTGACAAAGAGGGTCTTTCCGGTCGTCGCACTGGCGGTCGGCGTACTCAGAAGCCTGCCGTAGTCTCGACGGAAGGCCCGGAACTTCCGCCAGCGTGCGATCTCGGCTCGCGGGCCTGCCAGGAACCGACAGCCGGCAACGACCCCGGGAATGCGTACCAAAGCGCGACAGGCGTTGGCGCCACCCGGCGCGCGCTTGATCAGTCCTGCAAGACGGGGAATCACGCCTGTCGGTCCAGCCATGCTACGGTCATCCTTCGATACTGCCGCCGAATGATAGCAGCCCGTCTATCCGGCCACCGGGCCGGGGACGCCGCCCGCCGGCGTTGCGTTCGACTGAATCCCCGCACCGGTGCAGGGGCTCGTTGCCTGTGCTATGGGTCTTCGTCGTACAGGTTAGCCCAGCGGTCGAAGATGACGCCGCAGTCGAAGACCCGCCGTATACCCTCGTTCAACGGGACCGAGGCCTTCCATCCCATCAGGTCCAAGGCTTTCACGGGGTTGCAGTACCGCTCCCAGACCTCCCGGGACCTGCAGCGGTCGGACGCGTCGAAGCCCTTCATGACCTTCGGTTTGAGGGCTCCCTCCTTGCCGCCGATTCGGATGATCAGACGCGCGAGTTCCACCAGGCTGGTGGGCTTCTCCCCGCTGCCAATGTTGATGACCTGCCCGTCAACCTTGCCGCTGAGGGCGGCGCGGATCGTCGCGTCCGCCGTGTCGCTCACGTAGGTGTAGCAACGGAGCTGGCGGCCGTCGCCATAGACGACGGGGGCCCGTCCGTGCATGACGTTCCGGATGAACTTGGGAATGACGAACTGGGCGGCCTGGTAGGGGCCATAGCAGTTGAAGATCCGCAGAATCACGTGCTTGAGCGCGTAGCGCTGACTGTAGGCCTTGCAGAGTTCCTCTCCGGCCAGCTTGGTGACCGCGTACACGCTCTTCCCCTGTGTCGGAGTCTCCTCTGTGACGGGGTTGGCGACCGGTTCGCCGTACACTTCCGACGATGACGCAAAGACGATCTTCCGGATGCGGTGCTGCACGGCGCATTCCAGAACGTTCTTGGTGCCGTCGATGTTGATTTCAATGCACTGCAGTTTGTCCGATTCGGATCGCTGGACGCCCAGGAGGGCGGCCAGGTGGATGATCGCATCGCAGTCCCGCATAGCGGCCCGCAGGCTTGCGGGGTCGGCAATCGAGCCGAAGAAGACTTTGGCGTCCGCGGGAATCGCCGACTGGACCCGCAGCACCTGCTCGCCCAGATCGAACAGGTGGACCAGGTGCCCACGAGCCATGAGCTGCCGACAGACCTCAAGTCCGATCATGCCGGCGCCGCCCGTAACCAGGATTCTTCTTGCCATAGTGTCTGTCCACTCCCATCGTGGCCCACGGGTGCGGGAGTCACCCGCTCGTCCGGCCATGCCGTTTTCGCTTCAGTAAGTCATCGTCTTGTCGAGAAGCTTCTTGCCGAGTTCCACCGTTCCGAGAACTCCGACGATTCTCTGGGAGCTCTGGCCGTCGCCGTACGGGTTCACACACTTCGCCAGCCGGGCACTGAACGCGTCGTCGTCGCGTGCGGTGCGGATGGCCTCGACAATGGCCTTCTGGTCGTGACCCACGTCCAGAACATTGCAGGCCTGCATGCGGCCACGCTGGCGGTTGCCGATGTTCACCGCCGCCAGTTTGAAGGATGGCGCCTCGAGGATGCCGCAACTCGAATTGCCGACCAGGACTGAGGCGTTGGCCAGCAGGCTGGCGAAGAGCTTGCGTTGGAGGTTCCGATGGGTTGAGATGAAGGGGAGGTACGCATACGCATCGATGATGGAGATGATCTTCTGGTTCCCGGCATCCGCATTCGGATAGATGACGATGGTCGGTAGGGCCAGGGCCCGAATGGCTTCCATCGTCTCCGTCATCTGGGGGCAGGCGTCCTCTGCTTCCGCCAGAATGGGATGCTGGATGACGACGACGGGGGGGGTGTCGAAATCGACACCGAAAATGCGCATGAGTTCGTCCCGCGAATATCGCTCCTCCTCCAGCAAGTCGTCCAACTGGGGCGCCCCCACGTTGAAGATCCGCCACGGTTCCTCGCCGAGCCGTTCCACCCGTCGCGCCGAATCGTCGCAGGAGGCAAAATGGATATGGCTCAACTTCGTGATGGCATGCCTGGCCGAGCCATCAATGTGCCCCGAGAGATCACCGGCTTGAATGTGCGCCACCGGGATATTCATGTAGGCGGCCGTGGCTGCGGCCGCGAACATCTCGCCGCGGTCTCCCGTGACCACGAGAATGTCCGGTTTCAGCACCTCGAGCACTTGTGCCAGGCCCTGCATCTCGACCCCGAGGGATTTCGCCCATACGGCCGGCGAGTCGCCGCCGATCATCATGTCCACCTTGGCCGATATGGGAAGTCCGTCCTCTTCGATCTCGCGAATCGTGGACCCATAGGCAGGGAGGAGGTGCATTCCGGTCACAACCACCTGCAACTGCATGGCCTCCGACTCGTGGATCAGGCGCATGATGCGCCGCTTGTAGCCGTAGGTGGCGCGGGATGATGCCATAACGCAGATTCTGCGACGCTTCACGGGGCCAGGTCCTCCCACCTAATCTGGGTGTCCTTGGGGATGGGCACCAGGGTTTTTCTGCCGATGACATTGCCCAGGTCTTTGGCGGGCACCGCGCCGTCGCGGGGGCTGGGACGTTTCACCCAGACCATGTCGCTCCGAACGGTGGCCCCGCGGGGGATGTCGACCACCGAGACCACGCTTTCCCGGGCCCAGGCGACGATCTGCCGCTCCTCCGGGAAGATCATCCGTTCTGATCCCATGGCCTGGAAGATGGCAGCCGCGCCCTTGACCAGTTCGCCGAGTTCGTAGGGCTCAATGGACGAGGCGTGATCCGGGCCCTTCTGCAACCGGTCAAGAGTGATATGCTTTTCGATCACGCAGGCACCCAAGGCAACCGCGCCGAGCGAGGTGTAGATGCCCCGCGAGTGGTCGGAGAGTCCCACCGGCACCCCGAACGCCTCCCGGTATCGTGGGATCATGCCCAGGTTCACCCGCGCATAGGGGGCGGGATAGGCCGACACGCAATGGGTGAGAATCAGCGGCGCACCCGCGGCCCTGACGACGCGTACCGTGTCGGCAACCTCGTCCATCGTGCACATCCCGGTCGACACGATCATCGGTTTGCCCTTGCGTGCTATGTGCTCGATCAGCGGCAGGTTGGTCAGTTCGCCGGACCCGGTCTTGAAGCACGCCACGTTGATCGACTCGAGAAGGTCTGCGCCCTTGCGGCTGAACGGGGTACACAGGTAGTCAATGCCGATCCGTTCGCAGAGGGTCTTCAGCCGGACATGGTTGTCGAGGCTGAGGTTGGTGCGATCGAGCGTGTCCCACAGCGGTTCGGCGAAGTTGTCTGACTGCGGGGCCTGCCGCAGCATTTCGTCCTCCAGAACGTGGATCTGGAACTTGATGGCGTCCGCACCCATGCCACGTGCCATGAAGACCATGTTCTCGGCGATACGAATATCGCCCTCATGGTTGATGCAGGCTTCGGCAATGATGTAGGGCGGGGCCCCCGAGCTGATCCGCCTGCCGCCAATGGTAACCACCTCACTCATAGGGCGCATCCTCCTTCCTGAATCGCTGCATGAGAACCTCCGCGATCTCGAAATCCACCGGGTCGTTGATGTCCCACACCTCCTCTGGGGGGATCACGAGCCCGTACAGTCGGTCTCCAAAAGTGGAACTGCGCGCTCGCAGCACCTCCGTGCGTGTGGCGTAGATCGTGCTGCTTTCCCGGTACAGCGGCTCGCGGTCCTGTCGGCGTCGGGGCGGGTTGGGGGTCAGGAACGCGAACCGCCCGTTCGCCATCTTCCCGAAGCAGGCCCGCGTTTCCTCCACGCCGATGACCGAATCGGCATCCGTGGAATCCATCAACTCGACGCACCGGTCAATGGTGGCCGCGGTGCGGAACGGCGACGTGGGTTCCAGCGTGAGCACGATGTCAGGACGGAATCCGTCCCGGCGCAATAGTTCGTCCAGGGCATGAATGAGCGCCCACGCGGTGGGGGCCGTGTCGACCGCCAATGCCGGCGGCCGGTCGATCACCTCCGCACCGCACCGCACCGCCACCTCGGCAATCTCCGGGGCGTCGGTCGAGACCACAAAGCGGTCGAGCCGGCGTGCCGCGCAGGACGACGCGATGGCATAGGCTAGCAACGGCTTGCCGCACAACTCGCGGATGTTCTTCCGCGGTACCGACGTCGACCCGCCCCGAGCGGGAATGACGCCCAACGTCCTTAGCATGCCGAGTTCTCCTCGACGGCCAGTCAGAGTTCCAGAATGGCATTCCCGACGTAGCACCGCCGTGCCAACATGGCCCAGCAGCCCCTTAGGCGAGCGCGAACCCCGCTGGCGTGTTTGAACTCCCACTCATCCACCGTACACCACCGTCGAACGATGTGTCCCTTGGTCGATTTCCGGAGTCCTTGGAAGTACCCCAACTGCCGCCCTGCGTCGTAGGCGCGGTATAGGATAAGATCCTGTTCTCGCGGGGTGACAACGTCTTCTGCGTGCAGTTTGGCAGCCAGATCTGCCACGACCTCCCGCGGCGTCACGGCATCCCTCTTGCTGGGGTTCTTCGGCATTGTCCTATAGTGACGCCCCCCCAGCGTGGTCAGCGACGTCGGGTCCCGCGGCAAGGGCACACCCAGCCATGCGCAGATGTCACCGACAACTCTGGCAGCGTCCTTCACCAGATCCTCATAACGCAGCAGATAGTGGCGCGGCGAATTCTTGCGCTCAAGTATGGCCCGTGCGTGCGGGAGCCACCGGCACTCGATCATCGTGCGGAGATTGTCCCCGCCGAGATACCAAGAGGGTTGTGTCTTGTTGCACATCAGGGAGCGCTTCTGCGAGGACCACACGTCCAGCGGGTTCCGAATCAAGTGGATGAACCTCATTTCGGGAAAGAGGCGTTCATAGTCGGCAATGTAGGGTGTCTCAATCGTCTTGAACAGCAAGACGTTCATCTGTGTCTCAGGGAGAAGCCAATTGGCCAAGGCTCTCAGGTAAGCTGGCACAAATGCCTGCGCAGTGTAGGAAGGTTGTCGTGCCAAATCGGCAAGAGGATCTTGCCCTAACGTAACGGGTTCCACCACGTTCTCAACTTCGGCCCCCCGGATCGTGTCGATCTGGTGCCGGTAGAAGTCCAGCAGTCGCGCGGTGGGTAGCGAGTCGACCAAGCGCTGCAAGGGCTCCACCGTTGCGTTCTGAATGGTGATGCGCCGCACCTGTCCGAAGCGGGCAAGATCATTCATGGCGGACAGATAGTTGCTTTCCAGCGGTTGCACGAAGGCCGTGGGAATACCGTCAAGGAGCCGCACCAGCAGCGTACTGCCGTTTCTCCCTGTGCCGAAGATCCCAACCAGCATGAGAATTTCAGCCCTCTCTGGTTGCAGCGGTCCCGAAAAGCGCCCGCCATTGCCAACCGCTTTGCCTAAGCTCCGCCAGGAGATCGAAGTGCGCAGTCAAGCCCGCCGTCAGCAACGCCAGTATCACCGTGCGTATGAACAAACTGGGATGGCTGAGTTCTTGAAGGAGATATGCTGCCATGGTGACGATGACAACCAGCAGACACTCGCGTTCTGCGATAGGCGGGCAACCCAGGCGGCAGGCATAGATTCTCCTGGCAACATGAATGAAAAGTCGGCACAAAACCACGCCCCATGCGGCGCCTGCCAGTCCCATGAAGTATGTCAGCACCGCAATCACGGCGATTGAGGCGGTGTAGATGATCGAGCTTGAAATCGCCACAAACGCGGTCTTCTTGTGCACGCCTAGGAATTGTGTGTAAGGCAGGCCGAAAGTGTACGCAATCACCAACAGATAAAAGACGCCCACAAGGGGAGCCGCTTCGATGAACTTGCCGTGCGTCAAGAGGCCAATCATCTCCGCTGAGTAGAAGATCACGGCCATGCCGCCAATTCCCAGCAAGCCATGCCACAGCGTCAACATCCGACTCAATGACCTGCAGTCGGAGTGCTCTGAGAAGATCCTGTTGGCTTCGGGCACCAGTGCCTTGATGAAGGCGTTGGTGCCGAACATGAAGACTTGTTGATAACCACGGGCGTGCTCGTAAGCTCCCAGTCCGCCGAGGGAGACCCAGCGTTGGACAAAATACCGGTCTGCCGACGCCGTGAGGACCTCCAGGCAGGATGGCACGATCAAAGGCACTCCCAGGTGGAAGACCTCCTTCACCCAAAATCTGCTGATCCTCAACGTCAAATCACGTCGAAAGACCCAGAGCGTGGCCAGCATGGCGACAACGGCCTGAGCCAAGGGGCCCAAGAACAAGGCTGCCGTCGTCATCCCCAGGCACTTGATCCCGCCCACAGTTGCCGCCACGTATGCCAGGAAGGTAAGTGTCTCAACGGCGGCATATGTCGCGCCGCGTTTCTCCATGACCAGAATGGAACTGGCTGGCGACCAGACGGTACTGAGGGCCAATGTACAAAGAACCAGGGCAAAGTAGCCGCCATACTCCGGCTGGTAGTCGCGCACGACGGAGGGCAGCATTGACTGCAGTGCAAAGAAGGCGCCGCACCAAGCCAGCCGATAAAGGAATCCGAAAAGGAACAGGTTGAACGCCAGGACTTTTCGTTCTGCGGCGTCGATCTTGAAGAAATGCGCGGAAAGAACCCAACTGTCGGCTAGCGAGGACAGGGGTACCAGCAGTGCCGCAATCGCGTTCAGGATGGCTGCTACGCCGAAGTTCTCTGGGTCCAGATAGTAGGTGGTGAACGGGATGAGAAAGAATACGCTCACCGCCATGCGAAGGATCGACGGAGAGACATAGAACAGGAAGTTACTCATCGAGCCCATGGCCACGGGTGGTGCTTCGCATACTACTTCCTGCGCGGCATGGCTCGTTCCATATGAGCCAAGCGATTCACCGACTTCACGAGCCTGAACTCGCCTTCCGCCTCGATTTCCCGAACCAGACGACCGACGGTATCAGTATGGGCCTCGAACAACCCGCCTGGGACGGCGTCGTCGAACAGGACTGCCCCCCCCAAGCGAACACGCCGCCCGAAACGCTGGAAGTCGTTCTTAACCCCGTCGTACGAGTGATCACCATCGATAAACACTAAGTCCAGTTCACCAGTTTCGATCTGAATCGTGCGTGCATCCCCCACCAGCATATTGACTCTCAGGCCAAAACGCTTGCAGATGTCGCGGATCTGGTTGTCGTAGGCCGGGGCGCTGTCCTTCTTCAGGCGCGCCTCCTTCTCGCCGAGATCGACGGACCAAAACTGACCTTGTCCGCGCATCGCCGCTGCAATCGCAAAGGTTGAGCCGCCTTTGTATCTGCCTATTTCTAGGACGTTACGCGCGTCCATCCGCCGCACGAGACCGAACAGGTAGGCCGTCTGCCGGATGGTCATGAAGACGACGGCGTGGTCAAGCGGAGTGCTGGCGAACAGCCCGGCGAGGTCTTCGAACTGCAGATCTCCATGGACTGGGAGGTCAAACGGCATCGTCTCCAAATCGGGCGTTCGATTGAGCTTTGGTCCCAGTTCTTCCAGCATAGCCCGAGGGGAGATCCATTTGGCAAGTCTTCTTTCGAGACAACGGAGCATGAGATACCTCTCTCGTAACCGACTTGTCAATCAGAGAGCAAACCACCAGGAGGCGAGCCGTTAGCCCTGAAGCCCTTGACGGCAGCTTCGAGTATTGACATCATTCGGGGCACCACCACGTCCTCGCGGTAATACTTCTCGTAGGTTTGGTACCCGCCGTCTCCAATCCGGCGCCGTAGTGCCGGGTCACTGGCGACCCGCAGTATCTGATCCACGAGTTCTTCTGGGGTGTTGCCCAGCAAGGCGTTCTGGTTGTGTTCGATCTCTGGCATTGCCAGGCCGCTGTTGGCGTGCATGATCACGCAGGTTCGCAACGCCCAGGCCAGTAGGATGCGAGTGTTTCCAACCAGGAAATCGGGGTTGGCATTGGTCATGACCAGGAAGGCATGGCAATTGCGCAATTCCTGGTTGATGTCCTCCACCCAGCCGCGCAGGACGATGCCCTCTTGGTCAAGATGCGGTGCTACGCCAGGGCGGGGAGTCCCTCGCCCGATGATGTGCATCTCCACACGGCGACCGTCTGCGCGTTGGCGCAGACGTGGCATGAGTTCCTTGCCGATGTAGTGCAAGCCGAATGAGTTGCCGGTCGCACCCAGGTTGCCGACGCTACCTATGATCCGGATCACATCCGCGTCGGGCTCGCGCCCTGCGAGCGGCGTTGAAAGCGACGGCCACATATTCTGAATGTATATCGATCGTGGATGGCCGTGACGTCTGTAGTAATCGACATCCAACACCGAATTGTTGGCCGTCACTTCTGTCTGATTCATCATCCAGAGGTGCAAGCGCTTCCGCCGCCAGTTCTGCAGGCGGGCGGAATGGAATTTCAGCTTGTCTGTCAACGTTCTGCAAGGGATCCCTGCAATGCCGGGGTGCTTCAACCTTGCGGCCGTAGGCAAGTGGTCTGGATTGCCATAGTAGGCAAATTTCAACAATCCGCGAATATGGAAGGTTGCCGCAAGCGCCTCCCAACTCCACACACTCAGGAGGCAATCCGCTCTGGCGGCACGGACCCGCCGCTCAACTTCAGGTCCCAGCGCAACCGCCGGAAAGAGCCGCCGCATTTCCAGACTTCCAAGCATGTTCACCAGTTTCCCGATCGCGCCACGAGTCGGTCTCGTTGCCACGTCTTGGATGAATAGCAGTGGGCAGAAGTTCACGTGGTCCAAGTTGAACTCCTGGACGAGTCTCTCCGTTCTCAGGCCCGCCGGACTCTCACGGGGATCCCGCAGAAGCACTTGCACGTCCAGGCAGTGGCCGAGTTTCGCTGCCTGACGTATGATCGCGTCAGCCACGACCTCGATCGCTTCACCATGGGGGTCGGGTGCGTTCGACAGGACCAAGAAAATCTTCATCGTTGTTGCGTTATGGCTTCATCCGTGGAACGGGAGCCGCCAAGGACTGCTGGATTGCAGTTCGAGTCGCCTCCAAAACCGCCTGCACGCTCAGCCCTCGGTCAAAGCCCGGTAAGTCGGGAACAGTCTCACCTCTCGCGGCGTTCAGAAAGCGGCGGGCAATCTCTCGGAAAGGAGGGATGCGAGTGTCCATTCCCGCGAATCCTGCAAGTCGTGTCAAGGGCAGCGGACGTCTTCCGGTGGCGTCCTGGATCTGTGTTGTTACGCAGTCTTCAGCGAAGGGAAACCTGTGCTCGAAAAGCAGGCGTCCGCAGTCTCCGAAGATTTCGATGCGATGCCCGTCGCCAAACCTGTAGCAGTTAGAGATGGCAAAACTGCAGATAACTTCGTTCTCCAAACAGCCAAGAAAATCGCAGGAATCCTCCGCTGCAACCGCCTGCGGGGGTCCGGAAGCGTCGGGGCGATAAGCTGCTAGGGTATCAACCCGAGCCTGTACGGACAGGAATCTTGCCGCACCGATCCATTCCATGTAGTCGATCACGTGCGAGCCGAACGCGCCAAGTACTCCACCCCCGCAAACAGCGTCGTGCCTCCAACTCCACCCAACTCCGGGTCGGGAACCACCTCCGGTCAACCAACTTACCGCAATCCGGCGAATACGGCCAATAGTTCCATCTGCGACCTCACGTTGCATGGCGGAGATCCCGGGTTCCATGCGCAGTTGGAAATTGACCGCACCAACTACTTCGGCCTTAGTGGCGCTCTCCCACATGGCCCTTGCGTCGGCCAAATTCTTGCCAAACGGTTTCTCGCACAACACATGCTTTCTGGCGGCAGTGGCAGCGCAGACAACATCCCGCTGCAGATACGGTGGGACCGCTACGCTGACGACGTCTATACTGCTGTCCGCCACGGCTTCCTGCCAGTGCTCGAACACGCGTGGGATCCCCTGGGCTTGCGCGAATTCTCTAGCTTTGGCTGGGTGCGCAGAAACGACGGCGGCAATCGCGACGCCTGGCAATGATCTGAAAGCCGGGACATGAACCTGAGCCCCGTAGCCCAACCCCACAACACACAGTCGCAAGTCGGCCATCTAGTCCTCCAGGACGTGGACTTCCGGCAGCGGCACAATGAACTTGGATGTGATGCCTTTGGCTCGGAGGTTACGGACGATCGGTTCCCAGTAGTGCCAGGACAGAATAACCGCATAGTCCGGGTTACTCTCAAACATGATCTTCTCGTCGACCACCGGGATATGGGCGCCGGGAAGAAACATGCCCACTTTGAGACAAGACGGTTGTTCCGCGATGTACGGCATCAGGTCGCGGTCGACTCGGCAGTAGTTCAGGAGTGTGGCACAACGGCCGGGACACCCCACGCCCACGACAGTCTTGCCGTTGCGGCGCAAATCCACCAGCAGATTCTGTAGATCTGTCTTCGATTTTGCAACCCTGTTTCGGAACTCCTCGAAAGGGCGCGGGCCGTAGAGGTCCTCGTATTCTTCCTCGGCCAGCAGTTCCTTCATGCGAAGCGAAGGCAAGAGCCCCTTCGCCTTCTTGGCAAAAACGCGTATTGAGCCGCCGTAGTTGGGGATGCGCTCGGCATCAATAACCGAGAAGCCGTAGGCGTCCAACATGCGGACGAATGGCTTCAGGGAATAGTACTTGAGGTGTTCGTGGTAGATCGAATCGTACTGCACGGTCTTCAGCAAGTCCAGTAAGTAGTGACTCTCTGTAAGAAATATGCCGCCGTCGCAGAGCAGTTCGGCGACCCCTCGGATGAGATCGCTCAACTTGGCAACATGGGCAAACATGTTGGCCGCAGTCACCACTTGCGCCTGTCCGTACTGTTCCCTGATCTGCCGCCCCACCGTCGTTCCAAAGAATGTCTTGAGGGAGGGAATGCCGTTGGCGTTGGCAATGGCGGCGATCTTGGTGGGCTCCACTCCCAGCACGCGCATGCCGGCCGACTTGAAGCCTTGCAGAAGAGTCCCGTCGTTGGAGCCAAGATCGACGACAAAGGAGCCCTTTGGCAGTTTTACATGCTCGCTTTCGATCATCACCTGGGCGATACTTTGCAGATTTCTCGCCAGCGTCGACGTGATGCCGCTGCGATATGGATAGTCCTGATAGAACAACTCTTCAGGCGCCACAACGTAGTCGATCTGAACCAAGCCGCATTCAGGGCACCGCATGCAACGCAACGGATACGTCCTCTCGATTTCATGCAGTTGGTTCTCGCGGAGCAGAGAATCGCAGGGAGCATGGTGCCCGAGGTCGATCACCAACTGTAGATCTGAGCAACCGCAAACCTGGCATGCTTGCAGATGCCCCAATGGGAGGTCATGTTGCTGTGTGATGTTCATACGGTTCTTCCACTCCAACCTGTTTCCTGCGCGGTCGCCGTTCTCCGACGGTCCGGCTTGCGGAAGACCGGCCGTGGAGTCAGGATGGCGGCGGCTTGCTCGGGCATGTAAGTGGTCATACGACGGAATCGCTTTTTCCGTGGCAGGCCTAATCGATGGGCAGCATCCGGATGCGACAACCGGTCTCGTCGACAGAGATGATACAGCCACGCGCGAGTTCGTGACGGTAGCGTTCAAGCACCAACCGCAACCTGGACGTGATCAGGCCCGGGTCGGCGGAAGATGTCCTTACAGAGATGACGCTCGGCTTTGCGTGTCCCCGGACGGCAAGCAGCGCACTGAAGTCCAGATCTTGTGTGATGATCGACCATTTGTGTCTGCGCGCGTAGGTCAGGATTGCAGCGTCGGACGCATTTGGCGGCAGGAGTTCGGAAACACGTTGGACGTCATACCCGTCCCGATGAAGGGCCGAGACTGTCAAAGGCGAGATGTTCATGTCCGCGAGGAATCGCACCCGGAGTCCCCGTCAAGCGCTCACCAAGGTACTGAAGTCGAAACGGTCGGAGGTTGTCCACGCGGCATACCGTATGGCTTGATGTATGTCTTCCGGTTCGAGCTCCGGATAGCACTCTATGATGTCCGCATCGTGTTTTCCTTCCGCGAGCAGTTTGAGGACCACGCTCACGGTGATCCGCATGCCGCGAATGGTTGGCTGGCCCAGGCACAATCGGGGGTCGACGGTAATCCGGTCAAGTTTCTTCATAGCGGGACTCCCTGGTGCGAGGAACGATGCGGGTTCTCCATCCCAACGGACCCAATGTCCAGAATCCTCCGATGGGCATTTCCCAATGTACCAGTTACTGCTGAACGCTGCAAGGTTTACCTGGCCAGGTGGTGGTCTCGGGGACGTATCCGTCAACTACGCTTTGACAGGCCTTCGATGTCGGCCAGGTCCATCGTCAAGCGGGGATACCCGTGGAACGCCACGGCGTGCCCCCCCGCAATGAGGTAATCCACCTGATGGCTGTTGAGCAGCAGCAGTAGATCCCGCATGTCCTTGGAGAGCTTGGTCATCCGAGTTCCCGCGCGCCGTCCAGTCGCCGTACGGAAGCCACGCGCCGAAGCCGTGCCCGTCCCGTCCCGAGATGGCGCCGCTGCATGGCAAAGACCAGCATTACGCGTTCTTCGGGTGTCATACGCAGGCAGTCTTCGCGCCGGAACTGGTCCTGGTCTTCGATGCGGCCGATTCGTACGACGCGTTTCATGGTGTCGGCACCCTGGGAGTCACGGAGACCGCTCGCCGGCCTGCGGGAGTGGGACGAGCAGCTATGATCGCGGCCATGGACTCACGGGCGGCCGCGGATTTCTCCAGCTTGTCGCTCCACGTCTCGGTGCTGCGGCCCCTCTGCCACCGGGCCTGTCGCTCGATCATTCGCTTCAGATCAGCGTTCATCAATGAACCTTCCCTTGAACCGAATCCACGGTTCCGAAAGGTTGTACTTACGGGCGAGCTTCTCAAGATCCTCGACGGATACGGATTCCGAGTCCAACAGCGCGAGAATTCTCGCCATATCTTTCGGGCGTCCCGCTTTCAACGCGATGATCGCCAGATAGTCGGCTGTCACGACACGGATCCCAACCCCGTGCAAGTCCGCCTGGTCCGCCGCATGGATCGCATCTGCCGTCAAGTCGTCAAACGTGGGAATGAACTGAACGGGCCAAGCGCCGACCCGAATCGCTTCGCCTTCAGGATAGTACCCTTTCTTCTTGCAGAACTCATAGATCGGAGCCAATATGGCAAGGTTGTCCCCATCCTTAACCTCGACCAACACGTCCGCGTCCATTGTCACAACGGCCTCAGTATACCGCATTTGCGCCACGGCACCAAAAATCGCATAATTCTGGATCACGCCCAGCCTGGTCATCTCTTCGAGTAACCGTGCGAGTTCCTTCATGATATCGTTTCCCGGGCATGGTTCAAAGGTTCACCGTTCAGTGGTTCACGGTCGGTCCCCGGCCGAGGGCCTCGGGCCGGGACGGCCCCGAGCATCCTGCTGCGGTCCCAGAGGTCCCGCGCCACTGCCCGCCGCGGCGCACAACCGCCGACTTTGAAACCGCCCTGGGCCAAGTGGTGGTCTCGGGGCCGTATCCGTCAACTTGTCTGGCTGTGATGGCTTACCGCAGCGCGGCCAGTACGGACTTGGCGTCGAGCACGTGCAGGTTGGGTGGGATTACCGCGTTCGGCTCGACGTCCGGGACGAAGACGGCGTTGACGAGCTGCGCCTGTCGCGCCGCCGCGGTAGCCGGCCTGCCTTTGCGCGTGAGTTCGGCGGCAACCGCAGAGATCGTGTCGGCTGACGCGGGTTGGGCCAGCCATTTCACCTCGCCAAGGAGCAGGCGCTGGCCGTCCAGGGACCGAGAAACCACATCCCATTCCGGGCCGCTGCCGTGCCAGAACCGGCGCGCTGGCGTCCACGGTCCGAGCTTGGCCAACGGGTGTAAGTCCGGCGTGAGTTTGGCGATGCACGCTCGACAGAGTTCTTCCCACGTTTCGGCGGTGAGAGCCGGCCTGGCCTGACGCCAGAGTTCCACGCGGCCTTGGGGGGGCGCGGCGACCAGCCAGGCGCGGTGCGACGCCACGACGCGGAACCAGAGGCGGAAGAAAGGGTCTGCGATACGGTAGAGGGCACGTTTCCCCGACATTTCCGAGTCGCCGAACGGCAGTTCCCGGTCGACGAGGCCCAACGCCTGCAAGCGTACGAGTGCACGCGACAGAGACGTCGAGGCGCAACCCATGCGTGCCGCGATCTCGCTGCCACGGTGTGCACCCATGCCGATGGCGTCCAAGATTGGCCGTAACGACAGGGCCGGTGGCATCTCCTCTGCCAGGAACCGGTCGGGTTCCGAGTGCAGCGGGGACATCGGGTCCAGAACACAGCGTTCGATGGCCGTCTCCACTGCGGGGCCATGCGGCGCCGCCAGTTCCCAGAACCACGGCGTGCCGCCCCACGCGGTGTAGGCCTCGACCGCCTGACGGGCATCGGAAAGGTCCAGCGCCTCCTGAATGTAGCCCGCACCGACCGGCTGTAAGGCCATGGTCACCCGAGCCCGACCGTACAGAGGCGCGGCACCGTCCAGAACCAGCCCCTGCATCATGCGCTGGCTCGAACCGGCCAGAACGACCGCCACGCCGGCGGGGATGGCCTCATGGTCGAGCCAGCGCTGCAGCACACTGGGCAACTCGGGGCTGGTGACGGCCAAATATGGAAATTCATCCAGAACAACCGGGCCGTGCCAGTCACGAGTAACCGCTTCCCGGGCCAGGCGCGACAGGAGGCTGCCCCAGTCCGGGTACTGCACTTCGTGAAAGCCGGGCAGAACGCTTGCGACGGATTCTGCGAGATAGTGCCGCTGAATGACCGCCGCCGACTGATCGGCGACGGTGTACAGACCTCGGTGCTTGCGGCACCACTCTACCAGAAGCCGAGTCTTGCCGACACGGCGACGCCCCCAGACTACCCCAAGCCCGCCCTGGCGGCTTGCGACAAGGGCATCCAGGCACGCCATCTCTGCGGTTCGGTCAACGAATTCCATCGCCACCCAGACGAATTATGCTGCCAAACATAATGCCGGAGAGCATAACATGCAAGATCCGCCGCAACCGCGTTTCCAACGTCCCACGCGTTTCAATGGTCATGGCTCCCGTGGTTCCCGCTTTCCGTCGAGGGGGAACGTTTCTACTGCAGCAGTTTCTGGAACATGGGGGTGTCCCACATGTTGCGGGCTTGCTCGTAGTACTGGTGAACCGCCTCGATACGCTGGCGCACGAACTGGCGGTCGTCGTTTCCGTCGGGCGGGCTTTTCTGCAGCTCGCCCTCCAGATCGTCGAAGAACGACGTGTACGCCGCCAGGCGGTTGCCGACGACGTCGCGGATGGCGTTCTTGATGATGCGGCCAAAATTGTCGGTGGCTTCGTAGTAGTCCTTGCGGTCGCCCTTGACCCAGATCTTGCGCGCGGCGGTCCACTGCTCGAGCTGGCGCACACCCATGCTGGCACTGCCCTTGCTGATCCCGAGCGCGTCCTGCATGTCGGCGAGACTGCGCGGCTCGGAGCTGAGGTACAGGTAGGCGTAGAGCTGACCCACGACCCGGCCCATGCCGAAGGACTGCGTAGTGTTGCCGACGTCCTCAATGAAGCGGCGCGCGACCGGGGTCAGGGGAACGGGCTTCTTCATGGCGGAGTGTCCGGTTCTGGGCGGCATGGGGGGGATGACGTGGTGTGGGGGTGCGTGAGTATGTGAGTATGTGGGTGTGTGAGTATGTGGGTGAAGTCTGAGGGTTCGGGGTTCAGGGGGATAGGGGCTGGGATCACGCCGAAGGACCCGCAACCTAAGACCAGGCGATCGGTTCCATGGCGCCGGTTCCCTGGAGCGCCCGCGTCCTCGCGGGCTGGCTTGGGGCGCGCTGGGTGTCACACCCCGCAATACGACAGACCCGCACTTCTTCGGCTTGCCTGTATTCAAACGCGGCCATAGCCCAGCCACTCCGGAAGGTTCTTCTCGCACCACTGGCGGTATTCTTCCATGGTCTCGAACGCGCGGTAGGGCGCATCATCCAGCACGGGCTTGTAGGTGCGGATGAAGGCATAGCGCAGGCGCAGCGCCAGCGGCCGGCGGCGCGCCGCGTCGAATTCGGCGAGGAGCTCGGGGGAGATATCGACGGTTGCAGGGCTGTCCATGTTGGGATCGGCGCGGTGCCGTAGGCGGGTTCAGGCGCGCTCCGCCCGGTGCGTTATGCGCCCGTAACGTTCAATACGTATTGAACATTACGCCGGATTTGGGCGGTTGTCAAGTGGGGCATGGGGGAGGACAGCGGCTGTTTCAAACTCGTCCGTCCTGCCGCGGAGATGTGGCGCCATCGCCCTCTGTGGAGCCCGGTAGGCCAAGCGTGTCCCCACGCTGGCCTTCGTGGTCAGGAGTGCCGGTGCGTTCATCCAACGCCGCGGCATGTCCGCCCCAGGGTAATGCGTCGGTGGAAGACACAGGTGCAAGGCTTTCCGGCCGAGCCATCCGCCGCGGCGGGTCTGTCTGAGGCGGCTAACTGGGCATCCGGGGCGATTCCGAGCCGAACTGCCAGGGAAGGCGAACCGGGGGCCGAAACCAGTGGTTGTTACGGACGGGGAGCCGTCACCGAGCTGCGTCGTTTTCCTGGCTCCATCAATGGAGTGGAAGGCCTCGCCCCAGACTTCTGGCAGGTCTCGGGATCGTCTGCGCCACGCCGGCTCCATCCTCGCATGCGCCGGCCACCTCGGAGGCCCCCGTGCTGTCGTCTTTCTTGGGGACCTGGCGCAGCGCCAAAGCATACAGGTTCTTGCTCCACCGGTCCGCCAGGCACTTCGTCAGGCAGCCAACCGGCCGGGGGCCGCTGCCGTAGAACACACACTCCAGAACCGCGAAACCATGTCTGGCCAAGAAGGCAGCCGCATCGTCCGGCCTGAGGGAATGGCGGACATGGGCACAGTACGACGGCACGCCGCATACGCGCCACGTGGCATGCTCCAATGCACGGTACACGCTTTGCCGGTTCGGGAAGCCGACGATCAACACCCCCGAATCGGCCAGCAGGTCACGGAGGTTCAGAACCGCGGCATCCAAGTCCTCAACGTACTCCAGAACGCTGGAACACAGAACCAGATCGGCGCGCCTTGTCTGGTCAAGCCGGATGGCAGGCAGGGCCCCAGAGACAAACGAAAGGTCGTCCCCATTTCGTGCGCCCGCTCTCTGCCTGGCTATCTCGAGCATTACCGGTGAGGGGTCTATTCCGATCGTCCGCACGCCTTTGTCTGCGACGTATCGACTCATCACGCCGGGACCGCAGCCCACGTCAAGACACAGACCGGCGCCTGGACTTGGCAGGTACTTGTCAATCAACCCCTGCCAGACACAGAGTCGTTCCTGCAAGTCGCGCTCGGTTCCGTAACCATCCGAGAGCTGCCTGGCGTAGCTGTCGTGAAACCCCACCTCGTTCTTGACGCGGAAAGAACCCGTGGTTGTTCCTGCCAGTTTGGGGGGGGCAGAAGTCATCAACCTCTCCACTTTCTGGCGGGCTTTGGGGCCAACCGGTGCCCAATCGGTGGCAGTGGCGCATGCTCTGGCGCTCCGATGACAAGCTACCCCAGGCATGCTTCCACCTTCAACGCGATCTCCGTCGCCTGGGCTTGCTGCCACAAGGGGATCGGCCACGCGCCGCCGTTCGTGACTGCGGCCGCAAACGCCTCCAGTTCTTCCGTGTGCCCTTTCTCGGGGGTCCGCGTCTTGATGCCGCGCGCCTTGGAGCCGGCAACCGTCAACGAACGGTAGTCGTCGAGGGCGAGGACCTGGCCGTCGACGTAGATTTCCAGCAGTTCCTTGGCGTACTTCTGCGTCCCCAGGGCCGTGTAGGTCAGGGTCGCGACCGAGCCGTCATCGAACGTCAGCGTGGCGATGAAGTTATCGTTGCGGCGGTAGTGCCCGGTGCCGGGGCCGATGCCTGCGGCGTGAACCTGCGCCACGCGGGCGTCCGTCAGGTACGTGAACAGGTCGTAGACGTGGCAGGCCTCGCCCAGGTTCCGGCCACCGCCCTCCGCCGAGTGGACCCAGTGGTCGGGGGGGATGTATCCGGCGTTCATGCGGTAGTTCAGGATCATCGGGTTCGAGCGACCCCGAGTGAGTTCGCGGAGACGTCGGGCGTACGGAGAGAACCGGCGGTTGAACCCAGCCAGGAGGATGGGTGCCGTCTGGCCCTGCGCCTCCGCGAACAATGCTTGAATCGCGGCCAGTTCGTCGCGCGTCAAGGCCAGCGGCTTCTCGACCAGCACGTGTTTGCCGGCCCGCAAAGCCTGCAGCGCCATCCCGGCATGCAGGTTGTGCCGGGTACAGATCAGTACGGCATCCACGGCCGGGTCGGCGAGGAGCCGCTCGTAGTCCGTCGTCGAGTAGTCTGCCTGGAACTGCGTGGCGGCGGCCTGGGCGTGGTGACCCGTACGGCTCATCACGGCTTGGAGGTGGTACTGCGTGTGCAGTCGCGCCAGGTTGGGCAGGTGCACGGCTCTGGCGAATTGCCCCGCCCCGGCGATGGCGATCCGGACCTGTCCGGCGGCGAGCGGCTTGGCGGCCGGGTTCATCACCCTGTCGGCCGGCTTTGTGTCATTTCCCGCTTGCGGATACCGCAGCAGCACGGCCAGCGGCCGCTCGTCGCCGCTGTTCAGGCGTGCGTACGCGGCCGGGGTCTCGTCGACGGGATACGTCGCGTCAACCAACGGTTGGATGCGCACCTGCCCCGTCTTGAGCAGGCGCAGGTACTCGGCCATGTTCCGGTTCTCGGTCCAGCGCACATACCCGACCGGGTAGTCCTGCCCCTCCTCCTCGTAGTGCCGGTCGTAGCGTCCCGGCCCGTACGAGGTTGACATCAGCAGGTCGAGTTCCTTGGCGTACATGTCGGCACGCTCGATGTTCATGCCCACGTCGCCGACGACCACGACGCGGCCCTTGCGGCGGCACATCCGGAACGCGGTGGCCAGCACCGCGCTGTCGGCGGTTGCCGCGGTCACGACGACTCCGTCCACACCGATGCCGCCGGTCAGGCGCAGCGCCTGCTCGACCGGGTCGTGGTCCTCGGGGTGCAGGCCGGCGTCCAGGCCCAGGTCCAGCGCCGTGGCGAGTCGTTTCCGGTTCAAGTCGACCCCGAGCACGTGACACCCGTTCGCCTTGAGCATCTGTGCGGCGAGTTGGCCCAGGAGCCCGAGCCCGATCACAGCGAACGTCTCGCCCAGCGTCGGCGTGGCCCGGCGGACGCCCTGCAGCGCGATGGCGCCGAGCGTGACCGTACTGGCCAGCGACAGGTCCAGGCCTGGCGGCACCGGCACGGCGAGGTTGCGGGGTACGCAGATCACTTCCGCATGGTGCGCGCATTGCGCGCCGGCGCAGGCGACGCGGTCGCCCGGCCGGAGGTCCGCAACCCCTGAACCGACGGCGATGGCGATTCCCGCCGCCGAGTATCCGGTCGGAGTGCCGGCGGCCAGTTGGCCGCTGATCAGGTCGTAGGTGCGGGTCGGGCCCTGCGTCAGGGCCATCTCGACCGCCTTCTTCACGTTGGCCGGCTCGGTGAGCGCGCGCTGCCAGAGCGGCACACCGCTGGCGGTCACGCCGCTGAGCTCCGTGCCGACCGAAATGCAGGAGTGTTCAACCCGGACCAGCACGGTCCCGGGTTGGACCTGAGGAGCGGGGATCTCCTCGACCACGGCCTGACCTTGTTTGATGAAGACCTGTTTCATGGTACGAATCGCCACGGCTGCGGGATTGCCTCGCTCCCGCCCCTGCCGGACCGACGTGTCCCCCCGACGTGGTTGCACGAAGGCGAAGACGGCCCGGCCACTTTGTGAACAGCCTCTGGTGTGTAATGTACGCACCGGCCAGCGGTTTACGAGGCAGCCGACAATGCGTCGGTCGCGGGCGGAGGGTTGGGGTTGATGGACAAAGTGGCGGGAGCGGCTCGCTCCCGCG
>Ga0208968_1000379_pt1 | contig 32464 bp, 30 predicted proteins | sample RifOxyA3_FD_184031 | JGI IMG/M metagenome (GOLD analysis project Ga0208968, IMG submission 184031) | Groundwater microbial communities from Rifle, Colorado - Rifle Oxygen_injection A3 (SPAdes) | ecosystem: Environmental > Aquatic > Deep subsurface > Groundwater | place: Rifle, Colorado, United...
CGCCTTTGGGCCAGCCATCGTTGTCGAAAAAGCCGGCAGCGCCTTCGTTAAGCGCGGCCCACAAATCAGAAGGATGGCTGGCTTGCGTGGTGGGATAGGGAAAGAGGAACTCGGCATGGTATACTTCGCGGAAGTAGTCGTCAACGCCCTGGTAGGCAACCGCAAAGTCAACGCCCATGCAATTGGCATTGCCTTTGGTAAAGTTGGTGGCTTCCTGGCCCTTGCCATAATTGGAGAGCCAGACGCCATGGAGAAAACCGGTAAGGTAGGGTTCTTCATTCAGGCGTTTGATCAGGTGAAAATATGCCAAGTGCGAGTTGTCGTCTCCCACACCGCCGCCTGGAATGACCTGCCCGACACCGCTGTAATACCTGCGGAAAACAGGCGGATCAGCTGTCCAGTTGCCAGCGGCAAAATCACCCCAGTCCCATGGGTCGATCATGATTTCACAGCCGTCCTGCACATACCAGCCTTTCAGGCTGTCCACATCATGAATGTCGTCGTGCACCTGGGCCGAGACAAAGAGACCGTCGTGGTTGTAGAGAAAGCGCCAGACAACATGAAGGTCTTCCGCGCCGTAGAATTTGCCGTCAGTACACGCGCCAGCAAGGCCCGCCATTTCCCAGCTATTGATGACAAGGGTATCGGCAAAGGACCAGATATTGGAATCGAGTGTGCCGTCGATGACCGGCGAAAGATACCGGTCAGGGTTCTCCGGGTTTGCGGGCGGCAGATAGACCTTGTATTTCAACGTACCCTGCCAGTGCTGGTTGTATTCAGCGCCCATACCCGTGGTATCGCACTTCATGTCATTGGGATAATTCGCCGGATCGAGATAATCGTAATCGCCTGCCCAGAGAGCGGCTGAACAGACAAACAGCGTAATAAATGCCCGGAAACCAATCTTCATAATGTTCCTCCCCCCTTAATCTTGGTGGTAATAGCAATTCTTCCTTGTGTGTTCGTGCCTTTGAAATTGCGCATAGCTGAGCAAACTCAGGCAGAGCGCATCAAGTACCGCAAGCAGTTGCTTCATACAATACCCCCTAGTGACGGTTTCCCGGCATTGTTCATCGTAAAAGGACCATTTTTCTGGATACGCTCGTTTTACCAGTATTCAGGCTGCAGAAGTACACACCGCTGGGCTGCGCTTCCGCGTTCCACACCAGCGAGCCCTGGCCCGCGACGAGCGCGGTGTAAACGGTTGCGCCTTGGGCATTGCAGATCCGGACCTGGCCCCTGGCTCCGTTTCCAATAGTGTAGGCAATGGTTGTCATGGGATTGAAAGGATTGGGGGCGTTCTGCTCAAGCGCAAGGCCATTGCCCGCGACAGGGACCACCTCAGCGTCCAACGTTGCCTCGGCGCTGCCGTACACAACAAGATGGACCGTATTGCCGTCAGTTGACCATGGGACATTGGGCACGGTCACTGATACGTCGGATGTAAGCACGCAATTCTCCCCTGCAAGAAGCGAAAATTTCCCCGTGCTGCCCACACCAGCCTGCGAAAGCATGACAATGCCATACGCGGAAGACCCATTCACATTGCTGAGGATCCAGTTGACTTGGTCAGTGACATTAATGCGGACAAACTGGCCATCGAGAATAGGCGGTACATCGTTCTGGATGCGCCCCTGCGGTGCGGTAAAATCAATGATTTCCTCAGCCCCGGCAATGGTCAGATCATAACTTAAAGTATTCATAGGATCAAGGTCTGCCCAGACAGCATCATCGGGCATGGCGTCCGCACTACCCCACATCATGATGCCAAACGAGACATCAACAACACCGCAACGGATGGCAATGGGGCCTCCGTCGCAAAGTGCGCCATTTCCACTGGCCCAGTCAGTATATTCACCGCATAAAAAGGCCGAATCAGCATGGCCGCCCGCGTTTGACGCGTTATGTAAATTGTCGGAAAAAAAGACGCTAGACCAGCCTTGGTCATCGTCACGTTCAGAACCGCAACTAAAACCGCTCCCCGCATACCCCAGGCCAGTACTGTTGTTGGCAGTCACTATCTTACCCCCATGTTTTATTGCTCCCGCAGGAAGCGCAGGTCCATTTGGATCTTCAATATTGTAATTGTTTTCCCAGATCTTGTACCAATACACATGGACTCCGTCAGTAATTTCCGCATAATTCAGAACATAAAACAGGGCGATGCATACAACAATTAGTATTCTCTCCATAGGGCTGCCTCCTCTTTTTGGTTTTTCTCTGGATATAACAAAAACCAGGCCAGAATGGCGGAAATAATCCGAGAGACGCATTTTATTTATTGCCAAGGCATTACAAGACTGGATACGAACAGGTTATTTATGGAAAGATGAAAAGTGCCAAGAAACTTGGCAGGCAGTCCTGTGCAGGTGACAAGTAACTTGGCAACCTCTATTGTTTAACAAAGGTTGCGCTTTTTAGCCCGCTCCTGATGTGCGCAGCATCAGTGACCCAGACCGAGACATCGTTGGTGTCGGGTTGAAAGAGCACAACAGGCAAGGTGAGTGAAAAAGTGGTGCCTGCGGAGACCACCCGTCCGGAAAGCGAATCATATGTAGTACTGAATGTGCGGGCCGAGTCAGGATTATACGCGTAATTGAAGCGCCATATGATATTTGATACATAGTAATTGGCCCGTATCACGACAATATTGACAGAAAGACTCTCCGGCTGATTATTGACGATAAGGTCGGGCATCACAAACAGTTCCGCCACCTGAGGCGGCAAGGGATGTATAACCTCCACGGAACCAAGGATTTCAGCAAGGGCATTGTTCATATCAAAAGCGCGAATAATGAGCGGATAGAGACCAGTATCGGCATAGACATGGGAAAAGATGGTATCAACGTACGCGGCGCGGGTTAATTCGTAGATACGGTCGTATGAGCCGTCTCCCCAATCAATGAATACAAGTTTCCAATTGCTGTCCGCGTCAAACAGATCCAGGTGCAGCCGGGAGATGTAGGTCGCGAAAAAAGGCGCGTTTCCTGTTTGATTAACAACATGCGGCCGATGATTGTTTATGACCGTGGCCGCGGCCAATGCCATGTCTGAATCACCCGAAATATCGCTTAAATAAAGCGACGCATCGAAAGGGCCCGCAGTCTGGAACGCGTGTGAAATTGTGTCGAGCCCCCGGGCAACCAGGTATGGGAACGAAACCGCTGTATCGCCAAAATCGAGTGCGGCATACAGCAACTGGTCCGTCGAATCCGAGGCGCGAAAAACAAAAAGCGCCGTATCGCCGATATAGAAAGGTGAGGGAATAACGATGAAAAAAGTGTCGATGATAGGCGGGGTATTTTTAACCAGATAGAAATATTTTTTCGTGGTACGGAACGATACATTGACAGAATCGATAATTGAAAAATATCCGTTTTTTTCAACAACCGCTTTTTTCTTGCCGGTGGTCAGGTCTGAAAAAACAAAGCTCCCGTTCTGGTCGGTTTCGAGCGTGGTGGTTTCAATGGTAATGCGTACATTGGGGACTGGTGCGGCAGTGGCACTGTCCAGGACCTTGCCGGAAAATTCAATTGTCGAATATTCGGTAGGTGACGCCATTTCACTGAAATAATTACACGAGGCAAGGAGCAGGAGTCCAGTCCCGCACGCACTAATGAGCGCCCGCCAAGGGGCGCAACGCATGGTTTTCACAATGTGTACTTCTTTTTCAGTTCCATAAGGGCGTTTCTGCTGATATGCAGCAGTTTTGCAGCTTGGGAAACATTGTCACCGGTTTCGGAAAGGGCCCGGCGAATAAACAGCTCATCGACCCGCTCGCGCGCCTGCTTTAGATCCAAGGAACCGTCGGATGGAAAAGCGGTCGCGGGAAGAACGTTTACCGGTCTCGCGGCTGCGTCCGCTTCCAACTGCAGATTGTCCGCATCAATGCAATCGCTGGTGGCGTTCACCAGGCCGCGCATGACGCAGTTCTCAAGCTCGCGTATATTGCCAGGCCACACATGCGCTTCGAGCGCAACGGAAGCTTGCTGGCTGAAACGGGTCGCTGATGAACCCATGCGTTCGCGGTATGCAGCTAAAAAATGGGCGGCAAAAAGGAGTATCTGCTGTTTTCTTTCGCGAAGCGGTGGAATGGCAATGGAAAAGACATTCAGCCGGAAAAACAGGTCTTCCCGGAAACGCTGGTCTGCAACCTCTTTTTTCAGGTCCTTGTTTGTTGCCACAATGATGCGCGCCGTGCTGGTCCTTGGTGTGACGCTTCCCACGGGTTCATATTCTCCGGTCTGCACAAGTCTGAGTAGTTTTCCCTGAAGCCTAAGGGAAAGTTCTCCGATTTCATCGATGAAAAGCGTACCATCGCCAGCAGCCTCCACACGGCCTGTTGCGCGCGCAACCGCGCCGGTAAAAGCGCCTTTTTCGTGGCCAAAAAGTTCGCTCTCAAGAAGCTCCGAAGGAATAGTGGTGCAGTCAATAACCATGAAAGGCTTGCCCGAACGGCTGATGCGGTGGATTTCTCGCGCAAGCAGGCTCTTGCCCACGCCTGTTTCACCGGTAAGCAGTATGGGAATTCCCGCGGCCGCGGCCTTTTTAAGGGCTTCAACGCTCTCGGACGCAAGCAGACTGTCCCACGCAAGCGATGGCGCCTCGCCTTGGGGCCGCAGTTTGAGCGCAAGGTTCTCTTTCTCCTGCCGCAGCCGGGTGATGACCGGCAGCAGCCGCTCCTTTTCCTCAGTATGGGCCTGCTCCTTTTCACGGATAAGGTTGGCGAAGTTTTCAAAGGCAAGCGAGATGAGGAACGAACAGGCGCGGAGAAAAAGCTGGTCCTGCCGTACCATGCCCAATTGCCTGGTCCGCCGGGAAATGCAATAGAGAGCGCCGGACACTTCGCCCGCCCGCTTTTTTACCGGAACACACAAGAGCGATTGTATGTTAAACTGGGTAAGGCTTTTAAACCCCACAACCGCGCTGTCGCTGCCGATATTTTCAAGAAACACAGGCTCGCCTGACGCAAGGACCTTTTCAAGTACGCTCTCGCTGATGGTTTCGGTCGCGGCCTCGGCAACCACGTCAGCGCCCTCAAGCACATGAAAGACCGATTCGTCAATAGAATAGAGACCGCATACATCGAGCGCGAGTATTTTTTTAAGGCTCTCAAGGATTGTCCTGATCAGCGTATCACGGTCAGTAATGCGCAGGGTTGTCTCGAGCAGGCTATATAAATCGTCAAAGCGATCAAGGTTCTGCTGCAGCATAGCGGTCTGGAAACCCGCGGCTTCGAGCGGTTCGTCCAGCTCTCTGTTCCGGAAAACACATTCAATATCAGCGAACTTTATCCGGTCGCCATCCTTGAGCTCAACGCTTTCGATCCGTCTGCCGTTTACCCTGGTGCCGTTGGTGCTGCCAAGGTCCGTGACTACAATGGCGCCATTCTTACAGGCAAAGGAGGCGTGTACGGTCGATACATTGGGACTGTCGACCCTGATACCCGCTTCCGCTCCCCTGCCAACCTGTTGCAGCGGCTTATCGAGGACAGAGACGCGCTCGCGCGCAGTGCCTGGAAAAAAAACAAGGGCGGTTTGGATCATGGCGCCTGGCCCCTCAAAGAAAGAAAGCCATCCACAATGCTGTAAAGATACGCGCCGGCAAAGACGCCAAAGCTTGCCCGGTAAAGATTTCCATAGGTCCTGTTTTCATCTATGTTTCCCGCATACCAGCCATAGTCAGGATGATAATAATTCTGCCGTTTGTTGTATGCCCATATGCTGACACCCAACGCAAGGGTCTGAACAACAAGCATAGCACCTCCCTTGACCTTGCTCCCTGCCTGAAACTGACCTGCCCCGGCAGGCAGCAGGCACACAGGCGCACGATACCAGGACGCGCCGCTCCGCGCCATGACCAACGGGACCGTATCGGCCGGACGCAGAGACGCCGCGGGTGCGGCCTCACTTCCAGGTTCCGCCGGTTTCAGTGAGTGTCGTGTGCGCCATTCGATCCGCGCAGACGTGAAAACATCGTACAGGTTGGGCGCTGTGAGCACAGAATCAAGGACAAAGGTGGAATCCTCGTCGAGCATAGCGGAAAAGACCGCGCGCGCCTCGGGTAAACGATTGACAAGAATATAGCTAAAAGCAAGGTATCGCATATAATCCTGTCTGCCGGAATCCTGGCGGTCGAGGATCTTTGCTTCGAGGTAGTCGATGGCCTCGTTGTAAAACCCGCTTTCGAAAAGGACCTTGTAGGCAGGGTCCTGGGTCTTGGCTGGAACAAGTTCTTTCTGCTCCTCGTCAGCGTATGCGAGGCCCGCGATACAGGCAAAAATGGCTAATAATATTTTCATACCCTTACAGAAAATACTATTGTAAAAAGCTGAAATAAAAGAGGTTACTGGTTTGACCCGGACGGAAGGACCTGGAGCGTGTACCGTTTCCGGACAATCGCCTTTGCCGGAATATCGATCTCCTCGGCCAAAGGTTCGCAAAAATCATTGATCAGTTCAACACGGTGCTTTCCCGCGACAAGCGTCAGGGGCGCCGCCATTGGGGTGCGGCTGATCTGCTTGCCGTCGATTTTGATATTTGCCCAAGGGTTGCTGAAAATAAAAAGTTGCCCGGAATCGGAGACAATCGCCTGCTCGCGCGCAATCCTGGGTTTGCGCATACCAGACGCGCGTACAACAGGCGCACGGGGTGCTGCCAGGGCAGCCCGCTCAGCCGCAGAAGGGCGTTCTACGGGTTTTTCCGGTACATCCGGCTCGTTCACAACGTGAGACGCGGGCGGCGCGGTGTTTGTAACGTATGTATAATAGCTGTAATAAATCCCCGCGGCAAGAGCCGCGACAATCCCAACGGTTATCAGCGCACGCACAAGCTTTTCCATGCCCAGCTTGTGCGACGGAGTGTGATATACCATGGTCTTTGGCATACGGTCGCCAACAGGACGCTTGTCGCCGTTTTCTAACGCAAAGGGCTGGAGAAGATTGTCAACCTGTTCCTGGGAAAGGGCTTCGGGAGCGGGCATGCGCCCTAGCAACACGCTGCCGTCCTGTATCCGCTCCTTGGGGTCAAAAAGAAAACAGTGCTGCACAATCCCGTGCACCTTGGGCGGCATCTGGGCGGTGAATGTCTCATCCATGCAGGTATGGCCCTCGTGAATGGATGAAATAATCTGGGCAAATTCCTTCTCGCGATACGGAAGCCCTGCTGACAGCAGAAAATAAAAAGAGACGGCCCATGAATAAATATCACAGCTGAAAAAAAGGTCCTTTCCCGCAATCTGTTCGGGTGACATAAAACAAGGGGTGCCGGCGACCGCGTTGCTCAGGGTAAGGTGGGACTCAAGGGGGTTCCGCGCCATGCCGAAATCAGAAAGCAAAACACGGTTGTTGCGGTGCAACAGAATATTGGACGGTTTGATGTCGCGGTGGATAATGCCGTTCGCATGCGCCTCTTTGAGCGCATTGGCGACAGCGTGCATGACCGCGTATGCCACGGGAAAGGGCACGCCCCCCAGCTTCCTGACAATGGTCTCCATGTCCAACCCGGGCACATATTCCATAACAATGCACTGGGCAGCGCCTTCGGCGATATAATCGTACACCCGCACAATGTTGGGGTGGTCGAGTTTCGCCGCTGCCAGGGCCTCGCGTTTGAACCGTTCGGTGGCCTGGGAATTGTCGCGCAAATGGGGATGCAGCACTTTGAGAGCGACGGTCCTCATTAGTTTCTTGTCAATTGCCTCGTAGACCGTGGACATACCGCCCGATCCAATGGACTTGATGATCTCATACCCTTTTACCGTGATGGAATCGCTCATGGCCGCACCCTGTTTCCCTCGAACGGTTCCGCTTCCCGGAAATCAGGCACAAAGGCGGCGCCCACGCCAGGGTCCTGGTAAAAAAGGTTTTTGAACCCCAGGTCCATTGCTTTGTCGAAAACCCGGTCAAATTCCTCCTGCGTAATGGGACGCTGAAAATGGCCGCGGCCCGCGCAACAGGCATTGGGATGATATTGGCTCATGAGTGAAAGTGGAAGATACGCGCCCAGACGCTCGCGCAGGGTTGTGAGCGCCAGGAGGGAATTTTCAATATGACCTGGAAGAATTAGGTGGCGCACCAGCACTCCTTTGGTGGCTGGCGGAGAAAGAGCGCCCTCTTCAACAGGCCACGAATTGAGAAAACCCTTCTGCTCTACCATGCATTCAATGGCCTGGAGCGCAATTTCCGGATACTCTTCAGCATCAGCGCAATACTTGGCCAATCCAGGATCAGCGAATTTATAGTCTGGTAAAAAAATATCAGTGTATTCCGCCATTTCCCTCACCGAATCCAGGGTATGATATCCTGACCCGTTTATAAGCTGCGGCAGGGATAGGGCGTGCCTTCGCAGGCCGCTGATCAGGTGACGAACATGGGGCCAGAAGTGGTCGGGTGTGACGTAATTTATGTTGTGCACGCCATGCCTGACAAGGGCAAGGACCGCAACCAAAAATTCCTCTTCCTCATAATTTTCGCCCAGACCCTTGCGCGAAATCTGGTGGTTTTGGCAGAAAAAGCAGCCTAAGGCGCATCCAGTGAAAAAAATGGTTCCAGAACCTTTGGTCCCGGAAATGGGCGGCTCCTCTCCAAAATGCGGACCCATCGAGGAAATTCTCAAAACAGCGCTCTCCCCGCACCTGCCTTTGGCTCCGGCGTTGCGGTCAACATTGCACGACCGGGGGCAGAGCCCGCACCTCTGGTAAGGGGAAAAGAATCCTTCAGCATGTATTGCCATATATGCCTTAATTTAATTATATAAGATTCTCTAAATCAAACACGGAGTTGTCCATGAGATTAACGGCCCTTTTCCTGCTCATTGCCATCCAAGCCAGTCTTGCGTTCGACAGCTTTACCATTGCGGTAAATATGATACCCGGCCAACGCCAATATTTTATAGACAGTATCGTGGGGCCCTTCTGCAAACAGAAAAAATGCGAGATAAAAGTCATTGATTTTAAAGACAATGAGACCTTGCCGCAACTTATGGAAAAACTCCCGGTCCAGGCGGACGGCAAAGCCTATCCTCCCCTGGGTTTGGTAAAAATACCCCACGAGATGAGCATGGGTCTTGTGAAACAGGGAAAGCTGCTTGCGATCAACACTCTGCTTCAACCCGAACAGATACAGCCCATTCTCAATACCTATTTTCTGGTCGACCTCTATCTGGTTGATAACAACATCTACCTCATTCCCCGTAAACTGGAAACACGCCTCATGGTGTACCGGAAATCCAAGGTGAGCGACGCAGTAGCCAACTGGGCTTCAATGCGCGAAGCCATTGTTGCCGCGCTGAAAAAAGACAACCGTTTCGGCCTTCCCGAGGGGTATACGCTTGAGGCTGATCCCAATACGTGGGACTTTTTTGACTTGTTTGTCGCCGGATACTATTGGGCCGCAAAGGAAAAGGCCGGACGCATCGCCCACAGGGGCAAAAAATACAGCGGTACGGTCACCGGCCTCATGGACGGCATTTACCAGTGCAACGGCACTCCCTACGACCTTCTGAACATGGAAGCCGATCCTGTTGCCGACATGTTTACCTGGGAATGTGTCATGATCAAAAACAACGTGCTGAACAAAAAACTCTGGGAAGCGGGTTGGTCGGGCACGGATATCTGGCAGGCGTTTAAAAGCAATGAAGCCTACCTCTCCTTTATGACGCAGATCGACTGCTTTTTCCTTGCCGGTGGAGAGAAAAGCGAACCCTATATTCCGCCAGCGGACATGGGCATTGCGCTTATGCCAAAAGGCGCATCGCTGACATTGGACGCCAATGGGGCCGAGCCCGAACGCGTGGGACGCAACGCGGTCTCGACCGGCGGCTGGTGGTGGGGCATTCCAGCGGCCGCGCCAAACCCGCGACTGGTCTATTCGTTCATTGAATACGTGACCGGCGCCGAAGTGCAGAAAAAGGAATGCGGGAAATTCGGCATGCTGCCAGTGCGCGTTGAAATGATCATGAAATCAGAGAACTATTTCCAAAAGCCCTTTCTTCAGGACCTCTTCAAAATATCACGCAAACAGTTCCTCGAAAATGGCGCGAACAGCATTGCCACGGTCAAAAGCTATAAAATACTCGAACAGATCTATCTTGATATGTTCGACTACTGCGTAAAGGAATATACGGGGAGCGACAAGACGATTTCCGCCGAAGGGTTGAAGTCGGCCCTGGGAAGCCGTTTTGGCGCACGGCTCCAGGAAATCCAGGAATAGCAACACTAACGGACAAGGGCTATCCGGCAATATCCGGCCTTCCGCGCACCCGCGACCCTGAGACAATATACTCCTGAGGGGACTTTCCGCCCCTGGCTGTCGCGGCCGTCCCAAAAAACAGATGATACAACCCCGCGGCAGCGCAGTTTTCTGACGCATTCACCACTGACAGAATAGATATCAATGGCCAGGTCTCTCCCTGTTCCTGAAAAAACAATGGTTGCTCCGGGATTGGCTGGCTGGGGATAGGCCAGAAGACTGAAACACTCGCTCCCGTGCTGTGCGCGCGGGCCAAACACACCCGTATGCGCCGCATTGTACCCAGTGTCCGCCGTAACAGCCGTTGAAAAGAGCATGTCAGGAGAAACTGTCTGATTACCATAGGGATCGCGCGCCGTTATACGGTAGTGATATGTCTGTGATGCGGCAAGCCCCTGAATGGTCCGTTCGCAGACCCTGGAAAAAAAATAATCCCTGGCATCCGGATCGTCTTCCCACAAACCGTCCACACTTCCCCATCCTGTTTCAAAGTCGATGAGCGCGCCATAGGCGGTTGTGAGACCATATTCGACCTTGTATTGCGCAACCTCAGCATCTTTATCAGCATTGCCTCCGGCAAGGGCGATATGAAGAATTCTGCCGGTCGCAGCCAAACCGCGCCGCGTGGCAACAAGGCTGAATTCCGGGGCAACCGCGTCGTCGAAAGACGGGTTCCTGAAAGGCGCATACAAGGGATCGCCGAAGAAGCAAAACATCCATCGGTTGCCGAAATAGACCGAATTGTAGCAGCTTTCCGCAAAATCGCGGCCGCGCGTAAATGCGTAGAGGAAATAATCCCCATAGGGGATTCCCTCACTCGACGGCGCTTCCACTGCGCCGGCAGTGGCCGTGATGTTTCTCTGGATTGCCCGGTTGCACCAGCCCGGATCTTGTTTGTGAAAACCAATTGCCCCGTAATATTCCATGTGGTAACCAACGGCGCCGGGAATAAACGTATAGACGTCCTTGTAAGCGCCAGGACCATAATATCCGTGATAGAACATGCAGTTTGTAACAGGAAGCGGCCCATACGCGTCGTACACGGTATCCAGCGCCTGAAAGCCCGCTGTTGTATTGAGAAACAGCCGTTCCGGAATGGGCGCGATTGACTCAACAACCGCGGTATTTCCCCTGCTGGTGCGGATAACGCGGCCTGGAGTGAAAAAGTCCGAGTAAAAATAGGTAGCCGCGGCAAAATTCAAGGTAATGAACCCCGAATCAGCGCGCACGCCCGCAGTGTCAATTTCACCCCAGACACGGGGCGCATGGCCGGATTCACCGATCTCTTCAGGATAGTTGTCGACAATCAGGTCCCAGGGACCAATTGCCGCGCTGGAAAAAAAAGGCGACAGGGGCTCGGTCCCGTCGAACCAGAGTTTGGCATTGACCAGATGTTGATTATGGTTCTCGTGAATATCGTCGTGGTCCAGAACAGCGAAGGAATGATACGCATGGGTTGGCGTGCTGGTAAAATTCTTCAGATACCGTTCGGCATAGAGGGCCTTGTCCACCAGTCCCTGCGCGTGCATAAGCGACGGGCCGTCGATGCGCGTGACCAGATAGTAATTACGGGTGGTCCGGTTCGCGTCACGGAACGAGGAAAAAGGCGCGACCGTGTTCTTGGTCGTTTTATAATAATACAGCATCCGGTTGTCGTTTCGCGCTGTGCCCACGCCAGGCTGTCCCGTGCCCGCGTTATATCCGGCCGCGACGTTCGGGTCCACATTGACCAGCCATTGATCAAGGCACCTGATGTTGTGGTCGTAGCTGCCATTGGGCCACACCGGGTGGGTGGAACGGTCAAAATGGGTGTTGACGCACAGGGGCACCCCCCGCACAACCGCAATGTAATAAATAACGTCCCTGTTCTGAACCGGGCCATCGTATTCCTCCAGCTTCGCTTGTATCTTGACAAGAATACTGTCGTAAAAGAGGGCGTACTCAATGGTGTCGCCCGTAAAAACGCCCAAGCCCGCGGCAGTGTGCACGCCAATGACGTGTGAAGCGGGAATGCCCCTCCGAGCCGCATAATAACCGGCAAGGTCCTTGGAATCCGATTGGCCATTGCCGGTACTGTCGGGCCAGTTGAGACTGTACACCACAAGCACACCGTTTGAATCAATGTCCTGGGAAAAGATGGCGCCGGCAAGCGCGCACATACAGAGAAAAGGTTTCACAGGCCTCCCTTTCTAAGTAAAATAGGTTTTTTAAGGGAATTTGTCGAATGCGGATCAGGCCCTTTGCATGAATTCGACTTCGTTCTTGTAGATGGGGACCACCGCCTCAATACCGGTCAGTTTGAGAATTTCACCGGCCTTGGGACTGGGTTCGATAAGGCAGAATTTATGCTCTTTCTGCTCGAGTGTCTTTTTCCAGTTAATGAAAAAGCTGATAAGTCCGCTGTTGATATACTCGGCGTTGTGAAGATCCACCGCCACGTCCTCTTTACCTTCGGATATGGTTTTCTCGAGCGCCCGCTGGACTTTAGTGAGGTCAGAGGGGCCGGAAATCTCCCCGCGTATCTCGAAGACCACGTATCCGCACATTTCTCTCTGTGAAACGTCAACCATGATGCCCCTTTTTTCCAGTGTCCTTGATTATTGATAAAATATATTTTACTTTGGATCAAAGCAAAATTATTACTTTGCAGAGGAACGGCGGCCATGCTAGAAGCAGTATCGCGGTTATTCTCAGGTATCAGCGACCTTGTCTGGGGCCCGCCAATGCTGGCGCTCCTTGTGGGGACGCATCTCTTCCTTACCGTACGCCTGTGCGGGGTGCAGTTCCGGGGGCTTTTGCACGCCCTGTGGCTCGCCTTTGTCAAACGCGGGGAAAAAGACAGTGAGGCGGGCGACATCTCCCACTTCCAGGCGCTCATGACCGCGCTTGCAGCCACTGTGGGAACCGGCAACATAGCGGGCGTGGCAACAGCCATTGCCGCCGGAGGACCTGGAGCGCTCTTCTGGATGTGGATGACCGGCCTTTTCGGTATGGCCAGCAAATACGCCGAGGCTGTGCTTGCGGTCAAGTTCCGCACCACCAACGACCGGGGGGAAATGAGCGGCGGCCCCATGTATTACATCACCCGCGGCCTGAACATCCCTTGGCTGGGCGCTCTCTTTGCCATTTTTGCCGCAATAGCCGCCTTTGGCATAGGAAATATGGTCCAGAGCAATTCAGTTGCAGCAGGATTGAAGGACGCCTTCGCGGTTCCGCCCGCGGTCACCGGCGCCATTCTGGCTGTGTTGACCGGGCTGGTTCTCCTTGGAGGAATAAAAAGCATTGCGCGCGCCTCCAGCGTCATTGTACCGGTCATGGTCGTGGTATATATGACAGCTGCGCTCGTTGTCATTATCATTGAATGGCGGGCCATTCCCGCGGTTGTGGCCCTCATTTTTGAAAGCGCTTTTTCTCCTGTGGCCGCGGCCGGAGGCTTTGCAGGATCACTGGTGCGGGACGCTGTGCGTTTTGGCATTGCGCGCGGTGTGTTCAGCAACGAATCGGGCCTTGGCAGTTCACCCATTGCCGCCGCAGCGGCAAAAACCAAGACCCCGACCGCCCAGGCCCTGGTTTCCATGACCCAGACCTTTATCGACACAATCATTGTCTGCTCAATGACCGGATTCGCCATACTGGTCACCAACGCGTGGCAGAGCGGCAAAACAGGCGCGGCACTTACCAATATGGCTTTTTCAATCGCCCTGCCCGGCGCCTGGGGCGGCATTGTGGTCACCTTTGGCCTGGTGCTCTTTGCCTACTCAACATTGCTCGGATGGAGCTACTATGGTGAAAAAGCAATGGAATATCTGCTGGGAACGCGCGTGATCCTCCCCTACCGCGTTGTGTTTATACTTTTCATTTTTTTCGGGGCTGTACTGAAACTTGATCTCGTGTGGTCGTTTGCCGATAGTATGAACGGCCTCATGGCCTTGCCCAATCTTATCGCGCTGCTTTTACTTTCGGGAATGGTGGCAAAAGAGACAAAGAATTACTGGAGCAAGAGAGAGTAGGCCTACTCCATTTTTTTCAGCATCTCCTTGATGTCCCTGCCGCCGCGCACACCCACGACAAACACCAGCACGCCATACCAGAGAATTGACGCGCCAATGAGCGCCATCCAGAAATACGACAGAAGTTTGATCATACCTGCCTCCCTTTGACACTATCACGCACTAGTGATCCGCCTATCATCCCGGCAGCGGCAAAAAGATACGAACAGATGCCCGCAATCGCGACCGAAGGCGCATGGTCTTTGGCTACCATGTTGAGGACCAGAAAAGACAGGGGCCCTGCCGCGCCAAGCACCAAAGCGGCATACGCGCCCCAGGTATTTGACCGTTTCCAATAAAGCGCTCCCACCATAAGCGCGAAAACCGATGAAAGATAGATGGAGCCTGTTATGGCAAGGTAGTCCCACGCTGCGCCGGGTATCTGGTACCACAGGCCGAAAAAGAGGAGAAACACGGCAATGAGGACCAGGAGCAGCCGTGTGGCCAGAATGGCGTTTTTGTCAGATAGGCCTTTACGCATGAGGGGGGACAACAGATCGTTATAGATGACCGACGCCCATGCGAGCAGATAGCTGCTGTCCGTGGACATCTCAGCCGCGAGCATGGAGGCGATCAGAAGACCCATGAACCCGGGAACAAGCATAGAGCCAAGATAGGCCGGCATGGCATTGAGCGGGTCCATGCCCGGTTCAAGGAACCGCGTGCCAAAAACAGAGAGCGCGCCAATGGCCCAGAGCGCTGGCAGAAGAAAACGGCCCACATAATAAAATGAAACGCGTGTATAAATGCGGCGGGCCGCGCCTTCGTCCTTGGCTGCCAAAATACGCGAAATGACCGTTTGCCAGGTTGTCATGACCGCAATGGCCATAAGCACCTGCCAAAAGACCCACACAGGCCCCTGGTTGGGATTGAGAAAGGGATTGATGCCGCCCGCGCCATGGTAGTGCAGCACTGTCTGGACCAGGTTGCCCAGACCCTCGCGAAAAATAACAGCGCATGATACCGCGACAATGCCCAAGCCAAGCAGAATAAACTGGATATAATCGGTAATAAGCACCGAAAGCATGCCTCCGGCCATGGTATAGACCAAGGTGATAAGGATAAGCGCTGTCATGGTTATCTCAAGATAGCCCGCGGGAATGCCCGTGCAATAGACAATGAACTGGCCGCCCAGGCGCAGAAAAATACCCATGTTCAGAATGCCGCCCAGCGCGATAAAAAGACCCGCGAGCCAGCGAACGCCCTTGCTATAGCGCGTTTCAAATAGCTCGGGAATGGTCATGACATTGGCTTTGCGCAGGGGGGAAATGACAAAACCGCTGATACCCACAAAAAGCGCGGCCAAAAACATGAGGATGCCGGGAAGCGCGCCCGCAAACCCGTTGCGATATCCGCTCTCAGCGGTATACATGATGGTCACAAGACCCATTTCGGTTGCCGCGAGCGAGGCGACCCCCAGATAGACATTTACCTCGCGTCCGGCAACAAGATACTGGTCAATCTTCTTTGTATACCGCCGCATGGAAAGGCCGGCTATAAAGCAGATGGTGATATAGACGCCGACAATCACCCAATCAATCATGGTAAAATGCATACACACTCCTAACTAGTTGTGAGTGTTAATATACTGTTTTTACCATACCTGGTAAAGACTGAAATAGTATATTTACCACGTATGCCGCACACAGTCATAGAAAATCCTAATCCACAAACCTTGGCGGCTTCTTTAAACGAATAGAAAGGGGGCACCATATGACGCTCCGTGACCGGCTTTCTCGATTGACATAATTCCAGGCCGTCAAACTACTCGGCCCGAACGGAAAACACCTGCTCATGACTGGCGGGAAGATGCAGATAAACCTTCCGGCTGACGCGGAACTTGCCGGCAACCTGTTACGCGTCAGACTACCCAACGAAGGCGTGTACGTGTCTATAATGGAAGACGATCGTTCAGCGCATAACATGCGTTTTTTCTGCTCGGCATGCGAAGGCGTGTGCGAGCACATAGGCGCCGCCTTCTCGCTCGTGCTCAAGGAAAAGACCGCCCTTGGACTGGCGTCGCCGCCGCCCGAGAATGATGAGCCGCTCCTACTCACGGACGAAGAGCTTGAACACCGCGAACTTTTACGCCGCTCTGACCGGGCGAAAATGGAACGCATGAGGCATGCGTCCGCAGACCCCAAAAAGCTGTGGACAGATTATACGGTCACGAACAGGGAATCCGGCAAGAGCTACCGGGTAGCGTTGAGGGGATGGGAACGCGGGGAGTCGTACTGTACCTGCCCTGATTTCAGAAAGAACACCTTGGGCACATGTAAACATATCATGTTCGTGTCCGGTAAAATGAAAGCTGCCTTTCCCCCAAAGGTCCGCGCCACGCCTTTTAGGCCGCAAGCGGTCACTGTCTTTGTCAAATACGGCAGGGAATGCGAGCTTCGCGTTCAGGTCCCGTTACGCACACACCCCGCGATCAAGCATAAACTCTCCCGTTTTGTTGAAAAACCTGTTGCCGACGTTGAGGGATTGACACGGGCCGTTTCGCAATGCACGGCCAACAGCGCTGATATCGTCATCTATCCCGACGCCGAGCAATACATTGGCTTGGAACTGCACAGGCTGAAGGTCAGACGGCTTGTCGAAGATATCAGGCGCGCGCCGGACAAGCACCCCTGCGGACTACGCTGCTTAAGAGCGAGTTGCTGCCCTACCAGCTCGACGGCATCGCTTTTGCCGTGGGCGCCGGCCGCGCGGTCATTGCCGACGACATGGGACTTGGCAAGACCCTCCAGGGAATAGGCATGGCCGAACTCCTAGGCCGCGAATGCGGCGTCACACGGACGCTCATTGTCTGTCCTGCTTCGGTCAAAGCGCAGTGGCGCAGCGAAATCGCGCGCTTCACTGGCAGGGAGGCGCGCATCGTGACCGGCGGGGCAAAAGACCGTTTCGGGCAGTATGCTGACCCGCCATTTTACACAATCTGCAATTATGAACAGATCCTCCGCGACCTGCAGGCCATTGAGCTGACCCGATGGGACCTCATCATACTCGACGAAGGGCAGCGCATAAAAAACTGGGCGGCCAAGACAGCGCGCACCATAAAAGCGCTGCATTCGACCTATGCGCTTGTCCTTTCCGGCACGCCCCTTGAAAACCGGCTTGAAGAACTGTACTCGGTGGTTGAATTCATTGACGACCGCAGGCTTGGGCCCGACTTCAGGTTCCAGCACAACCATGTCATTGCCTCTCCCGGCGGCCGCGTGGTTGGCTACCGGAACCTCGACACCCTGCGCAATGTCCTGAAACCCGTGCTGCTGCGTCGCACGCGCGCACAGGTCATGAAGCAGCTCCCGCAGCGCACCACGGACATCGTCAGGGTCACGCCGACCGAAGAGCAATTGGACATACATGGGACCAACATCCGGATCGTCCAGCAGATTGTCCGCAAGGCCTACCTGACAGAAATGGATCTGCTGCGCATGCAGAAGGCGCTGCTCATCTGCCGCATGTCAGCAGACAGCACCTTCCTTGTCAACAAAGAGGCCCCTGGCTATTCCTCAAAACTGGAACGACTCGGCGAGCTTTTGCCCAGGCTTGCCACGGAAAAGGACCGAAAGACGCTCCTGTTTTCAGAATGGACCACCATGCTCGACCTGATCGAAAAGGCCATCCTGAAACCCGGAGGAATAAAATACGTCCGGCTTGACGGCAGCGTTCCACAGAAAAAACGGCAGGCCATTGTCCATGCATTTATGAGCGACCCGGCCTGTTCTTTCTTCATCACCACCAATGCCGGGGCTACGGCCCCAGACCCGGCAATCGTGGAACAAATGCGTATACGATTGGGAAGCTGCGCCGAGAAAGACGAGAATGGAGAACTCTCTCTAAAGTTCAGGCTGCCCGACGCCTCCGCACTCGACAGCTTGGCCCAGGTCATGGCCGCGTTTATCGTACCCTCGCCAACAGCGAAAGAGACATGTTAATTTTTTGCTGATTCCTTCAGGACAACAGGAAACGATGATACTGAGCGGATCAGAAATTTTGTGATTGAGGAACTGCTGAAATACTCGGGCAAGCCCTGACCTTACTCCTTATCGCCGTGTTTCCTGTCCAGATAGGTCATCCGCCGGGTGTCGTTCTTCTTTTGCTTTGGTTTGTATTCAATACCCATCTCTTTGGCGCCCATTTTAAGCATTTCTTCCTTGGCCTGCGGCGTCATATGGTCGTACCCGATTGAGTGAAGGAGTTTCTTCTTCTCTTCCTCCTCCATTTTTTTCCTGATCTCTTCCTCGAACATGTCGCCATCCCTTCGGGGATCAATCCAACACAGCCCCTTTAATAAGATAATCTCCTTTTGCCCGTTTTTCAAGTAACCATTTCTTTATGTTGATGTAGGCAAAGGTAAGGACAAAGGTCATGATATACACTTTAATGAGCAGCCAGAAGCTCATGGCCCAGGTAGTATGGCCCAAATACTGACGATAATAGATGAAAATGATCTTCGCGTGTATCCAATAGGCGATCATGGTATGGCTGCCAATAAGCAGAATTGGCCCAAAACCAACACGTTTCTGAAACTGGTAGGAAAGCCACACAAAAAGGAGTACAATCAAAAAAAGGCGGCTGTAAAAAAAGACAAGACCAACGACAGAAAAACCATATCCGCGGCCAACCAGGTCGGCAATAAGACTGACCGCGGAGATACCCCCGAGCGCCCAGGCGGCCGGCAGGACGTTTGTGAACGGCTTTTCAGCTGGCGCGGTTGTAAGGCAATGAGTGATATAGGCCCCGAAAAAAACATAGTGCGCTGCCTTAAAAAAGGGAAAGAACGAATTGGGAGGAACGCCGTTTATGTAATTTCTCAGGTGCTCAGGGAGCCAGGCCGGAAAATTGATCGCGGCAACTAACGGGCTCATGAGGACAATGACGATAGCGCACACTAAATACCCTGTGGCGACCCATTCCTTGTTCCTGAATATGTGGTCAAACACCGCAAGGCCGCCCAGGCAGAATGCAATGGCATTGAGGATATCAATAGTCCACCACCGGATATAGTGCCAGGGGACCCCAAAGGCCATGTCAATGATTTTGTACAAGTAGGCAAACCCCAGAAGCACCAGGCTTCGGCGCAGGTATCTCATTAAAATGACCTGCCGCGGCAACCCTTTGCGGACGCGGGCGTCGCGTGAAAGTATATAGGCCGCGCCGACCAAGAAAAGAAAAAGCGGTCCCGGGAGCTTGGTAACAAGGTCCCTGATGAGCAACGTGGTGTTTGTCTGAAAGGCCGGATCAATCCAGTTTTTCACCCCATGGGTAAAAACCATCATGAGCAGGGCAACACCCCGCAGACCATCGAGAAAATACAGGCGGCCGGGTTTCATCTGATCTTTTGGGATAAAAAAAAGATCGCGGATATTCATGCGTTGTATCCTGATTGTTTCATGCAAAGCGGCCGGTCGCGGCTACTCCAGGGTTGCGATAAGCACGGCAATATCGTCAGAAGGCGGGACATCGCCCATGAATTCCACATGCGCCTCGCGTATCCGTTTGACCAACTCATCCACCGGAGCGTCGCGGTGTTTGAGCAGCAGGCGCTCGAGGCGCTTTAAACCGTAAAAGACGCCCCCTTTGTTCCGGCATTCGACCAGGCCGTCGGTATACAGAAGAATAATGTCCCCGCTTTCGAGCGGGACCCGTTCCTCCTCGTATTTGTACCGCGGCGCAAACCCGATAAAAATACCCTTGCCCGAAAGGCGGACAACGGTCCGGCGCCGCTTCCGCAGCAGCAGGGCGGGCGGATGGCTCGCGCGCGCGAACACGAATTCTTTCCGCGCCTTATCCACTATCCCGAGAAACACGGTAAGGAAGCGCTCGTTCTTCAGGTGAGCGATCAGTTCGTCGTTGACCTCGCGTAATACCGTGCGCGGCTTGAGCCCCCGCGCTATGTGCTTGGTGAACGACACCTTGGCCATTGCCGCGATCAGCGCCGCGGGAATTCCGTGGCCCATGACGTCGAGTATGAGGAGCGCAATGCGGTCTTCGTCGATCTGGATGACGTCGTAAAGGTCGCCGCCAATGGTGCTGCAGGGAATGTATAGCGCGGCCACCTTCACTTCGTCTATCTGGTCGAGCCGCTCGGGCAGCATGGACTCCTGGATATTCCGGGCAATATTGAGTTCCATGTCAATGGTACGGACCGTGTTCTCCAATTCCTCCTGTGCGCTCTTCAACCGTTCCTCCTCGAGCATCCGGTCGTTTATATCGCGCGTAATACCCACGATACCTATGGCCTTCCCCGTACTGTCGGTAATAGGCGCCTTGGTGGTGGACACGGAGACAATGGGTCCCTTGCCGTATCGTACACGCTCAATCTTTCCCACCAGGGGCTTTCCGGAACGGAGGATGTTCTGCTCGTCGGCCAAAGCCTCGTCCGCGTGGGCGAAGAAATCGTGGTCGGTTTTTCCGATCGCATCCTCTGGCTTTGCAAGCCCCAAAAACCGCGCTTGCGCGCGATTGGTTCTGATAAAGCGCGATTGCGCGTCCTTGAAATAGATATGGTCGGGAATATTGTCCATCAAGGAACTGAGAAGCTGTTCCGGCGTAAATACGTTTTTCCGGCTTTTTTTTCCCATGGTACCTGTCTCCCCCCTTCGATAGCCCCTGCGTGACAAGGAATATATATTTCTCTTTTCGGTAAAAACAATTTCGCTGATGCACCATTGAAAATCCTCTTTGATATAATGTATTGTATTACGATCATCTTTGGAGCTTTCCGTGCGCGATTTTACAAGCGGCAGCATTCTTCGCCAGGTCATCACCTTTTCAATCCCCCTGATTGCGGGCAATTTCTTCCTTTCAGCGTACAATATCATCAACATGATCTGGGTGGGACGGCTGCTGGGCCACGAAGCGGTTGCCGCCATCTCGGCCGCAATGCCTATTCTCTTTCTCTTTCCCTCGTTTCTGATAGGCCTTTCCATGGCCGCGAACATCCTGATAGCCCAGGCATATGGAAGAAAAGACATGGTATTGCTGGGAAAGGTGCTTTCAAATTCGTTTTCAGTCATGCTCATCATATGCCTAGCGCTCACGGTCGCTGGCATTTTTCTACGCGATGTACTGCTTGGACTGGTCAATGCGCCTCCGGCCATTCGTCCCATGGCATCGGCCTTTCTCGGCATCACCTTCATCGGATTCCTACCCGGTTTCTTCTTTAACTGGATGAATGGAACACTCAGGGGCCTGGGCGACTCAAAGACCCCGCTCAAAATCCTTTTTCTGGCCACGCTGCTAAACATTAGCCTGGTACCGCTGCTCATTGCTGGTCCAGGGCCCTTTCCCGCATTGGGACTTACCGGAGCTGCCTGGGGTTCCATTACAGCAAACATCCTTGCCGGCATATGGGGATACCGGTACATTGCCAGGAAGAACCCGATTTTCAATATCCGCAAGTGGGATTTCACGACCGACCGGCTTCTGGTGAAAAAAATATTCTCCATCGGCATTCCAGCTTCGTTGCAAATGATCGTTGTCTCACTCTCGGGGGTTTTTATACTTTCCCTGGTAAACAAATGGGGTACTGAAGTCACCGCTGCCTACGGCATAGGCATGCAGATCGATCAGCTCGCTTTCCTGCCTGCCATGTCCATTGGCATTGCCGTTACGTCCATGGCAGGCCAAAACCTGGGCGCACAGCTTTTTGAACGCGTGGAACAAGCTACCCGCATTGCCCTGTTTCTTTCCCTGGCCATTGCCGCTTGTTTCTGCGCGCTGGTATATATATTCCCCTATCAGATAGGCTCCGTGTTTCTCAAACAAGCTGGGGCAAACCTGGTAGTTCTGGATCATGTAGTCATTTATTACCGCTGGATCGGCTTCTGCTACCTTGGGTATGCGGTCATGTTCACACTGCAGGGAGTTGTCCGAAGCTCCGGTGATACTGTCGCACTGCTGGTCTTGGCCCTCATCTCCCTGGTATTGGTCCGTGTTCCTCTGGCCTATTTCCTTTCGCAAAAAGCCGGATTTGGTGAAAACGGCATATGGATGGGCATTCTTTTTAGCACCTTTATTGGCATTATCCTTAGCTACGCCTATTATAAAACAGGCAGATGGAAAAGGAAACAGCTTATGCCGCACAGCCCACGCCCCAATTCTGTCCCTAATCCCGAATAAGCCGTCTCCCCCTAACTCATGTGCCAAAAAAATCATGGTTCTTCGATATCTCAAAGTATCTTTTGCAGGAATAAAAAGAAAAATATTATCTTATTATGCTCATTGCCTGATAGCTCAGTTGGTAGAGCGCTTGGCTGTTAACCAAGAGCGCCACTTACGTAACTCATTAAATCAGCAGGCTTTAGCAATCTCGACCACCTTCCCGGTCTCCAAATTATCGCTACCCTTCCCCAAAACAAGCTTCTGAAGGTCGTTATTCCTGAAGGATAGGTAGCGCTGAAAACAAGACAGTGTTTTGTGTCCACTGGCCTGCATTATCAGGAAATGAGAGTGCCCGGCGTTGTGCCAGTTGGTCAGCGCCGTATGCCGGAGATCGTGAAAGTGAAGGTGTTCAAGCTTTACCCGCTTTAAGGCAGTCCACCAAGACTTTTTCAGGTCCTGTACGCGCCTGCCATCCGCATGAGTGAACAGATACGGGCTTTCCAGGTGTTCCCCGGACAGCCGGACAAGGACTTCTTTCAATTCCGGTGCAAGTGGTACGTACCGGCTTTCATCGTTCTTTGTGTCCCTGATAAATGCCGTATTACCGAAAAAATCCAAGTCCGCCTTTTTCAGGTTCAGGATTTCACCTTTCCGACAGCCGGTATAATAGGCAAATGCAATAACCGGCTTCAGGTAGTCAGGCAATACCCGCATGAGTGCGGTAAACTGGGTTTCATCGATTGTGAAGTCCCGGACATTGTTTTCAGGCAGCTTCCGGACCATTGCGCACGGGTTTTTATATCCCCGGATGAACTCGGTCTTTATCCCGTGGTTTATGGCCGCTGAAAGCGCCTGAAGAATCCGGTTGACCGTTGCAGGCTTTGCCGCTGAAACCGTGGGTTTCCCGTCCTTTCTTTTTCGCCGGGACTTCCAAGGCGTGCCCAGCGTTGCTTTCATCCAGCGTTCTATTTCCTCTTTACGTAAGGCCGTAAGGGTATAAGACCCGAAAGCCTTGATGGATTCATTCACGCCCCAGCGGTCATTTCCAGACTTACGGTACTGCAAATGTTCAGACCAATACCGCTCAAGGATTTCAGAAACCTTTATTTCCCCGCCCGTGGGCCTATCTGGGAAATATCGGTCCTGGGCAAGTTCGGTCTTTACCCTTGCCAATGCCTGGGCCGCAAGGGTTTTACTTTCAGAAATGTACTCCTGAACGCGCCGCCCGTTGCGATAGTAATCAATTGCCCAGCCTTGCCGTGTCTTGATTAAACCCATAAGACACCCCCGGCCAAGATTGCTTTTAGCTCTGTGATTTCAAAGAACGTGCTTTTCTTTTCCATTGTCAAAGCCCCTTTCCGGACCTTGTGGCAATGGAGACCTGATAATAAAATTAACCAAAATTGTAAAAGATTGCAAGGCATTTTGTTTTTACCGCTTTCTATTACCTTTGACGGGTTTCTATCGGGCTTGACCTTTTGCCCTCGACAAATGCGGTCAATTCAGCCGGTTTAAACAAGACCGTCCTGCCCATTTTATAAAACGGGATCAGATGTTTGAAGGTCAGGTCATAAATCCGGGACCGGGGACAGGCAAGAAAAACCGCTGCCTGGGGCACGTTTAAAAAAGCTTGAGCGTTTTCCATATCGACTTCCTTTTTTTGAATGATCGGCGCTTTTTCAACCTCTGCGAAACCCGAAATATCCGGACTGAAGAAATCGTTCACGTCTCCCCCTGGTTGTCTGGTAAAGTTCCCAGGCGGTATTGGAACAAGGGGCAAGCCTCAGACCCGCATCCGGGAACAAGGCTTCTTTCGCCGCCCATGCAGAAAATGCAGAATTGCTGAATTGCCTTTAATGGCGTTGATAGATCACGGTCTTTCATTGGATACCCCGTGTATTTCATTGTAAAGTTCCTTGATCCGCCTTTCGAGAAGTTCTTTTCGCTTCACTTGACCTTCAAGAAGCTTTTCAATGGTTGTCAGTTTGTCAGAAAGGTAGGCAATTTCTTCTTTGGGTGTCATGGTTTTTCCTTTGGTTTATAGATTTTCGCTCTGGAAATCAAGTGTCTGTAATCGCGCACGAATAGGCAACCAGTTAGAACAAGCGCCCTGCCTTTGGGTAATATGAATTTTTAAAGTCTGTTCCCCTGCAATGTTCCCCGGTCCATCTGTCCGCGTCCGGGTTTCATTCACAAGAATAAAAATAACGTCTGCAAATTGTGCTATCTGTCCGCTGCCTTCAATCATGCCGATATGCGGACTTTCAACCTGTTCAGCGGTCTTGTTCAACTGGACAACCAACAGGATAGCAATATTCAATTCACGGGCAAGCGCCGAAAGCCGGGAACATATTTTCCCGCGCTCTGCATTCTCGAATTTTGTATCAACAATTATTTTTGTCAGGAAATCTATTGCAATGGCCTTGACCTTGAACAAGGAAACATGAAATCTGATAACCGCTTCCAGACCGTCCGGAGTAAGGCAGGCCGGAGCGGTCAACCGCAAATAATCCAAGACGGTTTTTAATGCCGTTGCATTGTCAGATAGTCTCGCCTTGTCCGCGTCTGTCAGTGTCCGGTTTTCCAGCCGCCCGGAATTGATAGCGCACATTTTCGCGTTCAACAGGTCAACAATTTCGCCGGGTGTCATTTCCAGCGTTATCATTGAACAGCGCCCGCCCTGGGCCGCAATGCCGTACATGGCCGCAACCGCAAGCCGTGTCTTGCCGGTCTTTTTTGTTGCGCCTAAAACATACAACCGCCCAGGGACCAGGCCGCCTGTCCAGGTGTCTAAAAAGTCCAGGCCCGTTGAAAACCCGGCGCGCTCCCCGGAATTGTACCGCGTCAAAGCGGATGCAACGAGGCATTCAGCGTCTGGCTCTTCGTCTTTGCCAGCGCCGGTCTGCAACACGCCTGCAACGAGAGACCGGGCCACATCCAGGGCCGGTTCATTTTCAAGGCGCTGGGCCGCTATATCGAGGCGCTGGGCCAGTTCCCGCTTAGCATGCAGGCCAGCAAGCCGGGCAATCAGAGGCGCTGGGTCAGCAAATGAGGTTTCAGAGTCGTCAAGGAAATACAAAGGCAAATCTTTGCCCTGGTCTTTGAGTTTTGCTGAAATCTCTGGCAGGCCAAAGGGCTTCCCGGCCAGGAACAGGTCAGCCGCAACCTCAAAGACCGGCCGGGAATCAAGACAACTGAACATCTCAGGCGTTAAGGCCCGGAAGATCGCCTTATGCTGGGCAGGGGTGCCGCCAATGCAAAGCCAGACAATCTGCCTTTCCAGAACCTCATCGGCAAATACGGCATTATGGTCAGTCATTGGAATAATCCGGGCCTGAATTTCTTCTTTTATCTGTTAATGCTCTGTTAATTAATTGTTCGGGTATCCGATTGGCCCCCGGTCCCCTGTCCGATTGGCCCCCGGTAGGGTGCTGATTGGCACCGGGTGCCGATTGGCTACCGGTATCCGATTGGCCCCCGGTCAAAACTGTGTATGTAGTCCGGCACCCGTTCCGGCGTTCAATGTCAATCAGTTTGCCTTTTTTAAGGCCCTTGATTGCCGCCCGTATCTGCCTTTTACCCATGCCGGTATCCATTGCCAGCCGGGAAATTGAAGGATAGGCGCGCCCGTCCTGATCCGCCCGTACTGCCAGGGCAAGAAATAAATGCTTTGCAGGCCGTTTCAATTTGAGATAGGCCGGACTGTCCAGCAATGAAGGTGAAATAATCATAGAGACCCCAGGGAAAAATAAAAAGGGCACTGGCATTGCACGTCAGGCCGGTCAAGCCTGCCCCTTGCGGGGAATACCAGCGCCCTTAAAATTTGTTTATCGGTTGACCTGTTCGCGTGCATATTGAAAATCCTTAATCTGTATTCGAAATGAATGACCGGACCTTTTCGAGGTCAGCCGCGCCCTTTACTTGCTGGGCCTTATCAATTTTTTCTAAAATGGCTTCCCGCGAAAGCCCGTATTGCCTCTGAACCAAGGCCATAACTTTGTCAGGATTGGCCGAAGCGTTCACAAGCAGGCCGATAAACTCATCGACTTCAGCTTGTTTGGTGGCCTCTATCCGCGTATTCAATGGTTCAACCTCACTGAAAGATCAACAGGCCTGGTCTGTATTCTCGAAATCATTTTTCATCCTTTTTGGAAAAGGCCCGAGGTAACAAAGGAACCCTCGGGCCAGATCGTTTAATGCCCTGCATTTCTGTAAAGGCCTCTGTAATCACCTGCAAGCAGACCCCAGCTATGATAAATCCGCCAGGAGATGCTACCGCCAGTATTGGGTATAGAGCCTTCAAACTTAATGACAGGGCTAGGCATGCTCTCCAAGGTGACAAGCGATATCGTATCGACTTGAACGGGGTCAGCGGCCAGATACCAACCGTACGAATCGTATATGTCAAGGTGCCCGTCAACTATAACCGAGATATCGTTACGCGAATTCGCAGGCAGATTCTTGGCAACCGCGTTTTCGGCAGCGTATTTTTGCGCGCCCGAACAGATCAGATATTTAGGCAGCGCATTGACAATATCGTAGTCATCTTTGGCACCCGGCAAGGGTTGCGAGATCATTGCAGTGCATCCAGCGGGGACGGTTGTTAAAGACGGGACTGCGCCATAGCCAAGAGCCACAAGGTTGCCGTGATCTGCATGGAATAAGGCCTTATCATCTTCGTCAAGGGTTGGTCCCGCGCCGCTGCTTGAAGTCAACAGTCGATAAACATCGTAGTTGATCGTCGTGGCAACGATCTTACCGCTCTGTAAAAATCTCTGAATAGCCGAATTGAGGCCGGAGTTATAAAACTCATGTAACGTCAATTGAACTGAACCACCTTTTAAGTCAAGCTTGCTTGATTCAACGATGCCTTCGGTTGATATATTTTGTGCGTCGTTCCCGGCCTGCAACCGGCCAAAAGAAGAGGTTTTTATTCTGTCAAATTCCCTGTAATCGCGCACAGTCATCCTTCCAACCCAATTTTGATAAGTGGTCGGAGCGTTTAAAGCCCCAAGGGATATTGACTGATTGAAAGTAGTGCCAATAATATCGTTGAGTGGTCCCGTTCTCGTCAGGGCGTTTCGGGCATAATCGCGTATCTCGGAAGGCGTGATTTTGCCCGAGATACTCGAATCTATTCCGGTATCCCGTTCCAAACAGCGGCATACAATCCCCTCGAAGGACCGGGGAAATCTGTCTGGATCGGTTCGCATGAGGTCATCTTTTCGCGCCTCGGGCATAGCCGCCGTTGAAGCGCCCAAGATGAGAAAGTCGCTTGAGATTTCAGTCTCTTTGTCGATGAATTTTGTCATAGTAACTCCTTTTTTTTATGAAATGTTATTTGTCTATTACGTCAAGTAAAACAGCGGACCAGTACGCATGATCCGCAGCCAATCCCATATACTTTTGGCGAATTAAATCATCGCTTTGGAATGTATCGGACAAGCGCCGATATGAAACAGCTTTGGCCTGCAACCGTGTTGCTTCAGATTTAAGATTTTCGATCGCACCTGGCCCAGGATTACGCCTGAGATAAGCCAACGCTTGAAGGGCAAAAACATCCGCCGTCAAATCATATCGAGGTGCGGTCTTTGAGCCTGTTTTACTGGAAGCATAATCAGCATTTCGCACTTTTGCAATTTTATCCGCTTGGATGGCACATAGAGACGCTTCCAACACAATCGCCCTAAAGACAAGCTTTGCCGGGCCGTAAATATCATTTTTGAAAGTATACTTTTCCCCGGCTGAAAGGTATCGGACTTCTTCGCACCGATAGCCGATCGAGATACCCGACAAATGCCCTTCCTTGACAAGTTGCTTGGCTTCCAGCGCCCGGGTGGTAGTCCCGAATGTCAAGAGTCCAACCAAGAGAGCGCCCTCCATCCGCATATCAGAAATTGAGCCCAAGATACAATTAACTGAGTCACGGGCATGGCTATCGAGTAAAGGTATCTGATCCCCATACGAGAAGCCCAAAAGCATTTCATCGATGAATTGGCCAGTTGAATGGTCGAATATCGGAACAGGCGAATCACTTGCCAAAACAGCTTCACAAGTGCCCGCATCCGCGTTAAAGGTGGAGACCCTCAGGCTCAGATCGCGACTTTGTAGGCCTCTGTCTTGATAAGACTGTTCTCTGGCTAAAAGCATGTTTTCCATAGACGTTTCCTTTTGTAAACATAGGGTTACGGCTGATTTCACTTCGCTTGTCAACGTGGCAAAGCCATTGAGCTGTCGGGCCAAGGTGTTGTAATTTAAGCCTGTGAGCGCGGCCAGGCGCTTGAGACTCAAGCCGGATTGCTTGACTCGGTCATAAAGAATAGGGCCTTGGTTATCCATTTTTATTATTTTCCTTTTTGCACTAAATTATTTGACTGTTCTTGCCAATAATATAACACAAAAAATCAAATCAACAAGGAACCAACGTGGAACTTTTATGTGGAGTTGGAAAAAACGGGTAGCGGTTATTCGTTCACTCTGCGACCAGGCTTCATTCTTGGCGGAGTAAGGTTATACCGTTTACAGGCATTCATTAAACCTTTTCTTGTGAATTTTTCAGTTGTCTCAAAATCTTCCCAGGTTTTATACTTTTTTTCTCGAAAGTTTCTCAGATAGTAATATATGTTTACAGGTGCATCACCTGGTATAAGCCCCCAAATCGCAGTAAGGGGAATGCTTTCTAAGTCTTTAAGCCCTCCAAGTCCATAGTTTATTCCGCCCGTAGGATCCCCGGGAAGGAATTGATACAATCGCACTAATTCAAGAATAGTCCCAGGCCATGGTGTTCCAAGACTATGTTTGTACCCCGGCTTATTTTTTTCCCAAAATTCAACTGTGAAAAAATCGGAAATGCCGTGTTTTTTATTCAAATGTTGTCCTATTGCTACCCATTGCAAAACACAAACAACCAGATATTTAAAACTGTTCTCAATAGACAGGTTTTGCCTGGCCTCTATATTCCACAATTCCCGGCAGAGAATTGTCTTAACCACGTCGTGAACATTCGTCTCCTTTAATAACTGAATTCTGATACGGCCACCCTTAGGCCCAATAGAAATACGTATCGAATTCCCAATCTCACCGGTCAAGTCATCAATTCCAGTGATATGAATGCGTAGGGGGGATTTTCTAAACTGGAAGCACTGGAAACGAATTATTTTATTCAGCCCTGAATGGTACTCTTGCTCTGTCATATATCCGCCTTTTTTACTATCCGCCTTGGTTTAAATAAAAAGGGGCGCGCCGGAAAGGCGGATAACCGAACCGGCAAAGGCCGCGAACCCGCGCCCCCTTGACATTATTTTCAATATACCAATTTACTCAAAAACAAACAATCTTTTTATCCTTTCAATGGCAATTATCCCTCATATAAACTAAACCGCCCCTCTAATAATTTTCACAAAGCGGGGGTTTTTAATAAAAAACAACCAACCGCCCTGATTGCTTCCCGAAGGACCCGCAAGTTTATGGCTCGGGGCTATGGCCGGTTCCCCGCGCGCACGGATACTCAGATATACCGGAGTATATACTTCGGTAATACCGATGTATGTGTTATACCGGCTCGTTGTGGCAGTCCCGGCCATAGTTGGTCAATGAACAGACAGCGCAATCGCTTTTGTCCATTTGGCAGTCATGGTATCGGACTTCACCCAGCGCAACATTGAAGCCCTTGCGATAGCCCTGGCCGCGTTGTGCCCTGGTCACGTCCTCACTGTCCGCTGCCTCGTACCATTGCAAATGCTCTGCCTCTGTTCCGAAAGCAGGCCCATGATACGCTTGCCGCAATCCGCGCTGATACCCTATCCACCATTCAGCCTTGGCCGGATCGAGTCCCTGAAAAGTTTTGGCCATGCTCATCTCTGTCTGAAACCTTTTGAAATCGATAATCATAACTTGTTCTCCCTTTGTTTGTGTTTGTGCCATACCTCTACAATCCCCGCCATTATTGCACAGAGGCCCCAGGATTGATTATCGGGCCTCCTGCATACATTTTCCCGCCCCTGCCTGCAAAAGCCCTGCAAGGCCTCTGCGCGCTTGCTTTTTCATCCTACTTGACAAGATTCATGTGTCCTTTTGTCGGTCTCCAAAAAGTCTCCATTGCCGGTAAAGGTCCATCGAAATTAAACGAGTTACATCAAAATTAGGGTGGACACAAAAACCTGTTTTTAGAACAGAAAGCTTGATTTAATCCGCTGATTTAAATTATGTTACCTTGACAATTGCCTGATAGCTCAGTTGGTAGAGCGCCCGGCTGTTAACCAGGATGTCGCAGGTTCGAGTCCTGCTCAGGCAGCCAAAAGAGATTTGCGGCTGATAACTGCAAGTCTCTTTTTTATTTTCGTTTTTTGCTTATGGATAAAAAAAATGCATCTATTTCAGAAAAAAGTAATGCCAACACATCTTCGCATTCGTTAATAAGAGCTGCCATCTTCGACCACTTGAGTTCGAACGAATATGCATGCCTGAACATGTGGCGGAAGTCGAGATAACCACGCAATTTTTGCTTTAAAGACTCGGAAACAACTGCATGGCGCTTTATTGACGACCTCGGGTCAATTTATCGGCCCTATATGGATTTGTTTGAAATGAGTCGCGTCGCCCGGTACGATTGCCACGATCCTTTAAGCTGCAATTAAGGGGAGGGCCGCCTGCCCGCCGACAGGAGCAAAAAGACCGTAAACATGCCCCCTGGTTACTGGCATTGCTGCGTATCCCGCCTGTCGAAGTTCTGTTTCCCGGGGTCTGAAAAGTTCCTGCCGTAATGAGGTGAATGTCCCCATCAAACCGATGCAGGCTTTCCATTTTACCCTGTTGAGAAAAGGGTATCGCCCTGCAAGAGCAGTTTGCCAATATTGCTGATTGATATACATTTAACATTAACATTCAATTTGTAACTATTCAGGTCCCTATGAAAGTAGTTGCAATAAAAAATACCTCAACTATCGGGCGCTGACCCCCGAAAGAACATTCATCCGGTACTCTCCCCTCTCCCCATAAGGAGAGGGGTGTTTTGTCAACCAATCCCTTCGGGGTGAGGTCAGGACTGGAACATGGGAAATTAAAAAGTCCTTCATTTCTCTGGTAAATAGGCATAGGTACGTGAATAGTTATATCAATTTAAGTCATTGTTTTATAATCAGATGTGTTATATATGCCCCAAAATAAACTCCACAACCGCCAAATGTGATTTAAATCATTGTTTTTAATTGAAGTTGTATATAGATTTATATTATAGATTTATTACTCTTTTTTAGGATAATTATGGCACGAATTTTAACTATACTCATTCTTCTGGCTGCTTTCGCTTTTGCAGCCCGGACCACATACGAAACCAATAACGACAACTTTGTCTGCGATCTTCCAACCGAAGATACGCTCAATGGCGGTGCACTGGGTTATTTAAGGATCATGGCATGGGACAATTACATTTCAATGATAGAGTGGAACCTTGCTTCCCTTCCCACTGGCCCCATCTCATCATGCTCCCTGAAGGTAAAAGTAATGGGCGCCAGTAGCAGCACCAATATAACAACAAAGTCCTTCCAGATATCATCACTTGTCGACACCATGTACGGAGGCAATGGAAACTTTACCGCGTATGTGACAAACGCTAGCTGCTACAAATACAAGCAGTATAATTCCGTGTACTGGCTGGGTAATGCATCCAACCGTGTCGTGGATATATGCAAAGGGAACAACAATTCGAGAATAAACTCGGTGTATTTGACGAACATGACAATAACGGACGAGGTCAGGTCCATTCCATTGGACCTCGCGATCATGCAGGACATGGTCAACAAGACCGCCTATGGACTTGCCATCGTTGACACCTCCAATGTCGCGGGAAATTATTATCTCCGGTCACTGAACCAAGCCAATGACACGCACCCGGCGCTCATCATCAATACCTATACGCTGAACAATCCGACCAGTTCCCCGTGCAGTCTCGTTTTCTCTGTTGGCACCAGCACAAACGATTTCAAGACCAGCTCTCCCACTATTTCGATCTCGTCCGGTACCGCGACCTTTTCCATTGCGCAAACCAATGACAGCA
>Ga0208968_1000381_pt1 | contig 32445 bp, 29 predicted proteins | sample RifOxyA3_FD_184031 | JGI IMG/M metagenome (GOLD analysis project Ga0208968, IMG submission 184031) | Groundwater microbial communities from Rifle, Colorado - Rifle Oxygen_injection A3 (SPAdes) | ecosystem: Environmental > Aquatic > Deep subsurface > Groundwater | place: Rifle, Colorado, United...
GCTCCAAGGATTACAACAAGTGCCTTACGGAAATCACCAACTGTTGCGGCATTGTCTCGGAGAACCTTTGCCTGCTTTAACTCTACTTCGCTAATATTATTTTTTCTGGCCATAGCACACCTCCGTGGCCAGAATATATCATAGTGTCAACTTGAATGCAAATTGGAATAAAACCACAGAGTTTTAATAAAACAGAAATATACGAGTTATCGTCTTTTTGAGGCTTTGATGGGGTTAAGCTTCTGTTTTTTAACCGCTTCAACTGCTTTGACATGGGTCGCCATATTACAGATCCCGTTTTTCCATTTCAGGGACGGGTCAGGAGCAGCCGTGCAATACATACCGGTTTCAAATTGTGAAGCTCTCTGGCAGCCGCTGCATTCCTCAATAATCGGAAGGCAGGTGCCCTCGTTGTAGCTGCATCCTTTTACGGTCATGAAAACGCAATTGTCACCTTTTCTTACTGTTGTACAAATCATAATTATTCGTCCTATTGTTTAAATTTATGCAATATCGATAAATTGATGCTTATTCGTTCATTTTTTATTCCATCTATTTTTCGATGAAATTAAACCTCACACTGATATCACAGCATCAGATCATTGTCAATATTTGGCTTGACCCGCCTTATAATATTTTTATATGAAAAATGAATGGAGTCATGTATATAGAATGAATGTTCAACCCTTTTCAGGATATAGAATAGACAGCGGTCCATCATGATAATCGATCAAGCAAAAGAAGTATTGAAAATTGAAGCCGACAGCATTTTAAGGCTGACTCAAACCATTAACTCATCGTTTGAAGAGCTGGTAAACAGCATATTAAATTCTTCCGGCCGGGTAATCATATCCGGTATCGGCAAGTCAGGGCTCATTGGGAAAAAAATTGCTTCAACCCTCATCAGCACGGGAACCAATTCTATTTTTCTGCATCCGGTTGAGGCCCTTCACGGGGATCTTGGAATGGTCAATCAGAATGATGTTTTTATTGCCATTTCCAACAGCGGAGAAACCTTGGAACTTAATCAACTCCTGCCCTTGATACGGAATATCGGGTGCAGGCTTGCCGGGTTTACCGGCAATGCCGGCTCCACCATGGCAAAACTCTGCGACATGGTGATTGATACCGGTGTGGAAAAGGAAGCCTGCCCTTTAAATATGGCACCGACTTCCAGCACGACAGCCCAGCTTGCCATGGGAGATGCCTTGGCGGTTGTCTTAATCACCAAGAAAAAATTTAAAAAAAGCGATTTCATGAAATCCCATCCTGGGGGGGCATTGGGACAACGCCTGTCCTGCAAGGTGGGCGAAATTATGTTCGATGCTTCGGCCGCACCCTGGGTGCCGACAGGTTCTTCCATGGACAAGGCCATACAGGAAATGGACAGATTCAGATTGGGTGCCGTGCTTGTTCTAGATGAAGAAAGAAAACTGAAAGGAATCATTACGGATGGGGATATCCGGCATTGCATTGCCGAAAAGCAAACGGATTTTGTCAGGCAGACCGTTGATTGGGTCATGACACCAAAACCCCATTTTTTATATGCGGAGTCTTTTCTATATGAAGCATTGAACCTGATGGAAAAACATGAAATCACCGTCCTTCCCGTTGTTGATAAACAAAACAGGCTTGATGGACTTTTGCATTTACACGATATCCTTGGAAAAGGATCCTTTCAATTTAACGGAGGAAGCCAATGAATGAGTTTGATTTTGATACGGATATCCCCACCCTTGGCGAGGCAAAGATCCTTTCCCCGTTAAAACGCCGGATCAAGCCCGGAGAGCGTGAAAAACTCTTTGTTTCCGATAAAGAAAGGATTGTTGTGGATGTTCAGTTGGATCATCTTGAGGAGAGCTATCAAAACGGAAAGAAAATTATCAGTTTTGATCAGGCAGGCCCCAGGGAAAAAATATATTTTGACCCCAGTAAGCTTAAATGCGCCATTGCCACCTGTGGCGGATTGTGTCCGGGACTGAACGATATTATCCGATCCATTGTTTTGGAATTGTTTCATATCTATAATGTTAAAACCATTTACGGCATCAAACACGGGCTCCAGGGATTCATTCCGGATTTTGAGCATGATGTCATGGATTTAAATCCGGAAACCATAGCCGGAATACAGAATACCGGCGGATCCGTGTTAGGATCTTCAAGAGGCACCCAGGATATCGGTATCATTGTGGATTGCCTTGAACGGCTGAATATCGGTATCCTGTTCATGGTAGGAGGCGACGGAACCCTGATGGCATCCAAGAGAATTGCCGAGGAAATTGAAAAAAGAAATTTAAAAATATCCGTCATTGGGATTCCAAAAACCATTGACAATGATATCCATCTGGTATCCAGATCCTTTGGCTTTGATACGGCCGTGGATGTTGCCACCCTTGCCATCAAAGGGGCCCACAATGAAGCCGAAGCCTATCCCTACGGCATCGGGCTGATCAAGCTCATGGGAAGACATTCCGGGTTTCTGGCCGCCACCGCTGCCCTGGCCCAGCAGGATGCCAATTTTGTTCTTATCCCGGAAGTGGATATCTTTCTGTATGGAAAAAACGGATTTTTGCAAGCCCTGGAAAACAGACTTCTGCATCGGAAACATGCAGTGGTGATCGTGGCGGAAGGGGCCGGCCAGAATCTTTTCGAGGATCAGGAAAAACAATATGATCCTTCGGGGAATGTGGTTCTTATGGATATCGGTCTTTTTCTCAAGGATAAAATATCTCAATGGTTTAAAGCCAAGGATATTCCCATCTCCTTAAAATATATTGATCCCAGTTATATTATCCGAAGCCTCCCGGCCAATGCCAATGACAGTGTGTTTTGCGGTTTTCTCGGCCGGGAAGCCGTTCATGCCGGAATGGCCGGAAAAACAAAGCTTCTGGTCAGTTTCTGGAATAATCATTATGTCCATGTTCCCATGGACGCCTCCGCAGGAAAACGAAAACATCTGGACCCCAATGGACGGCTCTGGCAATCCGTTCTGGAAGCCACAGGTCAGGATGCTTATTTCACGGAGTGATTTCGATAAATCCTCCATTTTTAACCGTCATTAGAAAAAGGGGCCTGTGTGCCGTGCCCTGTTCGTCAAACAGGGTATGGCCTGTAACTCCTTCATAGATGCGTTTTCCCTTAAGGGCATTCTTCAAGGCTTCCCGGGAATCCACGGTTTCATCCATGGCAGTAGTAAAAAGGATGGAGGCCGTATCATAGGCAATGGCTTCCAGAAACTGTGGTTTATGATGAAACAGGGCTTCAAATTTTTTTGTAAATTCTTCAGTAACGGGCTTTTGGCTGCTTTCCAGAAAACCGTCCGGAATGATGATTTTTTTGTTATACCCTTTTGCAACCTTTAAAAGACTTTCATCATGCCAAAGGTTTGTTCCAATCAGGTACATGCCCCCTGCATCATTGAATGAAAGCTGAGGAAGGATAAGGTTAATCCGGGAAGGAGAATCCGGAATAAACAGGGCCTGAAAATCAAGGGTTGGTGTTGGAGATTCCGAGGCAAGAAGAAACGCCCTGGAAATTTTCCGGATCGGCACTGTAAAATCGGTTTTTTTCCCGTCATAGGACTCTATTCCCACAATCTCTGCTTCATATTCCCACGCGATATCCCGGAAAAGTTCCATAAATCGAATGCCATATTTTTCATCCGGATAAAGAATGGCTGCTTTTTTTATTCCCAGATCGGCAAAAATATAGCTACCCAGGGCCTGAACCTGCATTTCCGGGGTAATGAAATTGGCAAACAGATAATCCCCCTGGAGAGGAAAATCATTTTTTTGAGTAAATGCGATCAAGGGAATTTTAAATTTTTCAGCTTCTTTGCCTGCTTCAGCTTCCATCAGAAAAGGGCCTAGGATACCGGCAACATTCTTTTCTTGCAATGTTTTGACGCCTTCAACCGTCATTTCAGGATCTGCCTGGGTATCCATGAGAATCACCTTGAATTCCCGGGAATATTTTTTTGATAATTCCTGAACGGCAAGCTGTATTCCCGTCAATGCCCTTTGGCCGAATACGGCATATTTGCCGGTTAAAGGTAAAAGGCAGCCAATGGTATCCGGATTGAAAAGAGATTTTTTTACAGTTTCCAGAAGATCCAACGCGTCATAGTAATGATAGTGGTCAGGATATTCGGATATGAATATTTCAAGGCTCCTTATGGATTTCTCAGGGTTGTTTTCCAAGGCATGATTCAGACCCAGATAATATAATAACAGTGCCTTGGGAATATGAGTCTCTCTGTTTTCAAGCCATCCTTCCAAATCCCTTGCCGGGGTTTTTGCGAGGACTGATTCCATTTTGGAGATCATTTCAAGTTTTTGATCTTCTTTCAGCTTCGGATATAATTGGTCATAAATGGATAACGCATCTTTGAAATTCTCCTGTAAAAAGAATTTTTCAGCCTCGGCTGATAATACCTGAACTAAGGAAGACAATGGCTCTTCTTTTTGTTCAATAGGTTCTACAGGTTTGGCCAGTGCCTTATCTTTTTCAGGAAGCGGTTTGACAGGAGCCGCACAAGATACCAAAAAAAAGAAGCTGAGAGCTGAAAAAAGGCAAAACATTCTGAGATAATATCGATATTCAGTTTTCATCTATTCAATCGTTTTTTTAAATTTTATGTTAATCATTATGATAAGGTATTCGAAAGATGGACTATATGTTAAAATCCTGTCTTATGTCAAAAACTCTTTTATCAGCTTTTTTGATGCGTCCATCTCTGATGGGTTAAGCCAGATAATATCCTTATCTTTACGAAACCAGGTAAACTGTCTTTTGGCATATCGTCGGGTGTCCCTTTTTAAAAGGCGGACGGCTTCAGCCAGGTCCGCTTCCTTTCGAAGGAACATGGCCATATGTTTATATCCTATGGATTGCATGGGCTTTAAATCTAATGAATACCCTCTTTCAACAAGGGAAACGAGTTCATTTAAAAGTCCTTTATCCAGCATGGTCTCCACCCGATGATTGATTCGGTCATATAATTCTTCCCGCTCCATATATAAACCGATTTTAAGCCCTGCATACCGCAGATTATGAAAATTGTGCCTCTCTTGATGGTCTGAAATTCTGTTTCCAGTGGTTTGAAATACCTCCAGGGCTCTGATAACCCTGAAAGAATCATGGGGATGAATTTTATCGGCAGCTTTGGGATCACATTCCATCAGTTTTTCATGAAGGGCGTGAGCGCCTCTTTCTTCAAGCTCCTTCGTTAACCGAGACAGGGTTTTAGTGCAAACGGATTCAGAGCGGAACAATCCGTTCAAAAGGGCCTTGATATAAAGCCCGGTACCACCGGTGATGATGGGGACTTTTCCCCGGGACAGGATATCTTCGATGGCTTCATCTGCCAGTTTGACATAGCGACCGGCATCAAATTCTTCATTGGGGTCAATCACATCAATCATATGATGACGGATCAGATTCATTTCCTCGGCATCGGGTTTTGCCGTTCCAATATTCATATACCTGTATATCTGCATGGAGTCGGCGCCCACAATCTCACCATTAAAGCACTGCGCAACCTGAATGGCAAACGAGGTCTTGCCGACTCCGGTGGGTCCGCAGATAATGATAATTCTCTTCATAAACAATATCTTCTTTAGTTTGATAATTGTTGACAACTTTTAATTGATAGCTTTATAACATAGTTTTTCAGTTAAGAAAATCCAAGCTTTTTAAGCCATACTGGATTCATAACAGCCAAACAGTAAGGATGTCATAAAACAGGAGAACTCATATGAATAATAAATTGACCGGATCTGTAGTGGTGATCGGCGGCGGTATTTCCGGCATGCTGTCGGCACTGGATCTTGCAAATTCCGGGTACTATGTTTATCTGGTAGAAAAAGGGCCTTCCATCGGCGGCGTCATGGCGCAGTTGGACAAGACCTTTCCAACCAATGACTGCGCAATGTGAATTATCTCACCCACACTGGTCGAGGTCGGCCGGCACTTAAATATTGAACTTTTAACACTTTCGGAAGTTCTGGATGTCAAAGGGGAAAAAGGTAATTTCCAAGTCGAAATCTTAAAAAAACCAAGGTATGTGGACGTCAACCTTTGCGTGGGATGCGGTGCCTGCGCTGAAAAATGCCCGGCAAAATTTGATGACGGATACAATGCGAATCTAAAACAGCGCACAGCGATTTATGTCGAATATCCTCAGGCAGTTCCGTTGAAATATGCCATCAACCCTAATGTCTGTTTAAAGCTGACAAAGGATAAATGCGGCCTCTGTGAAGAAGTCTGTCCGGCAAACGCTATTGATTATACTCAAAAAGAAGAAAGAATAACCCTGGATGCAGGATCCATCATCTTCTCTCCCGGGTTCAAACCCTTTGACCCGTCAAGGTTTGATAATTATCAGTATACCAATTTTGCCAATGTGGTGACATCCATGGAATTTGAAAGAATTCTGTCTGCCACAGGCCCGACCATGGGCCATGTCGTTACATTCCCCAAACTGCCGCTGAACCCTAAAAAGAAGCAGGATAAACTTCTGGTTGAAAAGCGGAAAGACCCGAAAAAAATTGCCTGGTTTCAATGCGTAGGCTCAAGGGATATCAATAAATGTGATAATGCCTACTGCTCTTCGGTCTGCTGCATGTATGCCGTCAAAGAAGCCATGATAGCCAAAGAGCATGCCGGCGGGGACCTGGATTGCTCCATTTTCTTCATGGATATGAGAACACCGGGTAAGGAGTTTGAAAAATATTACGAGAACGCCAAAGAAAAACACGGTATCAAATTTATCCGGTCCAGGGTCCATTCCGTCACTGAAGACGCCGAGACCCATGATCTGAATATCCGGTATGTGGATGAGAAAGGCGGGATCATTGATGATACCTTTGATATGATCGTGCTTTCCGTGGGTCTTGAAATATCCAAAGAAACCAAGGAACTGGCGGAAAAACTCGGCATTGAAATGACACCTTCCGGTTTCTGCAAAACCAGTTCCTTTGAACCGGTTACAAGCTCCAGGGACGGGATCTATGTGTCCGGTGTGTTTAACAGCCCCAAAGACATTCCCGAATCTGTTCTGGATGCCAATGCAGCCGCATCTGCAGCAGGGGATGCCTTAAGTGCGGCCCGGAATACCCTGACCAAGGCTGTTGAAAAAATATCTGAGACCAATGTTGTGGGGGACCGGCCAAAAATCGGGGTCTTTATCTGCGACTGCGGGTCCAATATAAAAGGGGTTGTGGATTGTGCAGGGGTTACCGAATATGCACGAACCCTTCCCTATGTTGAGTTTGCCGATGAGGCCATGTATGCCTGCAGCCAGGATGCCCAGAATAAAATGGTTGAATATATTAAAGAAAAAAATCTCAACCGGATCGTTGTGGCCGCCTGTACGCCCAAGACCCATGAGCCTTTATTTCAGGAAACCCTTACCAATGCAGGGTTGAATAAATACCTGTTCGAAATGACCAATATCCGGAATCATAATTCCTGGGTACATAAGAACAATCCTGAAATCGCGACTCAGAAGGCCAAGGACCTGGTCCGGATGGCTGTGGCCAAAGCCGCTCTTTCCGAGCCTTTGAAAGAAGAAAAAATAAACGTCAATGATACGGTCATGGTCATCGGCGGAGGGCTGGCAGGCATGACCGCGGCAAAGAGCCTTGCGTCCCAGGGGTATAAAACCCATCTCATTGAAAAAAAGGACAAACTGGGGGGAGAAGCCCACAAATTGTACAAGACCGCCCAGGGTGAGGATGTTCAGACCCACCTCGATCAATTGATCCGAGAGATTGAGACCAACGAAAATATCACGGTTCATTGCAATACAACCCTTGAGGCGGTGGACGGCTTTGTCGGCAATTTCAAATCAACCCTGAAAACCAAGGATACGGCCTTTGAACTGGATTACGGGATCGCCGTTCTTGCCACCGGTGCCAAAGCCTTGGTACCGGTCGAATATGAATACGGAAAAGACAAACGGATTATCACCGCCCTTGATTTGGATAAAATGTTCAAGGAAAATGATGCCGGCCTTGCCAAACTGAATTCGGCGGTTTTTATCCAGTGTGTGGGATCAAGGCAGCCGGATCGCCCCTACTGTTCAAGGGTTTGCTGCACCCACTCCGTGGATAATGCCATTGAACTCAAAAAACGCAATCCGAATATGGATATTTTCATTCTTTACCGGGATATCCGGACCTATGGGGAAAGAGAACTCCTATATAAAAAGGCCAGAGAACTGGGTGTTATTTTCATCCGGTATGATCGGGAGCAAAAACCCAAGGTCAATCTCCAGAACGGCAAACTTCTGATCTCGTTGAATGACCACGTCCTGAACCAGCCCGTTGAGATCGAAGCCGATCTTTTAACTCTGGCAACGGCAATTATCCCCAGAAGAGATGAACGGCTGGCCAATTTCTTTAAGGTCCCCTTAAATGATGAAGGATTCTTTGTTGAAAAGCATGCCAAACTGGGGCCTGCTGAATTTGCCACAAGCGGGGTCTTTGTCTGTGGTTCCGGCCATTATCCGAAACCCGTGAATGAAGGCATTACCCAGGGAAGGGCCGCTGCATCCAGGGCACTTACCCTTCTGGCCAAAAAGGACAATTTGTTTACCAGCGGCACCATCGCCAATGTTGATTCCATGAAATGCAGCCAATGCGGCGTGTGTGTGGCCATCTGCCCCTATTCCGCTCCCCGGTTTGCGACGGAAGGAAGGTTTGCCGGAAAAGCGGAAATCAATGCCGTCCTCTGCAAAGGGTGCGGCCTCTGCGTGGCCTCGTGCCGGTCCGGAGCCCTGCATCTTCGAGGATTTGATACCAATCAGATTTTTTCACAAATATTTGCCCTGGGTGAAGTTGTTTAAAGGAGAACCATCATTATGAATGATAATAATATTAAAATTGTCAGCTTTCTATGCAACTGGTGCAGTTATGGTGCCGCAGATCTTGCAGGGGTCAGCAGAATGGAATACCCTGCAGATATCCGCGTGATCCGGATACCCTGTGCCGGCAGGATGAGCCCTAAATTTATTCTTTCCGCCTTTAGAGAAGGCGCCGATGCCATATGGGTATCCGGGTGACATCCGGGTGAATGCCATTACCTGGAAGGTAATTATTATGCACGAAGAAAATTTGCACTCATGGGAAATCTTCTGGAGCACATGGGCATCGAAAGAGACAGGATCCATTTTTCATGGATTTCCTCGGCTGAAGCCACCAAATTTGTTGATGTGGTCAAAGAGATTTCAAAAAAGGTTCGGGCACTCGGGCCCAATAAAAAACTTGTAAAGGACTATAATTAGTAAAGGTTGATTTATGGATACCTGTATACAGAAAATCAGGGAAATCGCTTTTCAACTTCTGGATAAAAAGGAAGTCGAAAAGGTGATCGGTTTTTCAAACGGAACCATTCCCATGGCAACAAGTCCTATTACCATAGCATCAAAACAGGATACGGAAAAACTTGTTTTTAATTCAACATGCGGACTTAATCTTGCCAATTATATCAGACAGCAAAAAGGTAAAATTGCCGTCATTGCCAAGGGCTGTGACTCACGGAATATCGTCACTCACATTATTGAAAACCAGGTAAAAAGAGATCAGATTTATATTATCGGCGTGCCCTGCAAGGGCATGATCAATAAATCAAAAATCAAAGCCCTGTTTGAAGATGACATCCTGAAATTTACTGAGGATGGAGATACCCTGATTGTAGAATCCTCATCAAAAAAAGAAAAATTGAATAAAAAAGAGTATTTAAGAGACAATTGCAGGCTCTGTCAGCATAGAAACCCTGTGATTTACGATGTTCTGGCAGGAGAACCTGTTGAAGAACAGGTTCTTGACGTCCCTTACCCGGATGTTGAAAAAATAGCAGCTTTGGATGCAGATGCAAGATGGCTCCATTTCCAGGAGCTGACAAAGAACTGCATCCGCTGCTATGCCTGCCGGAATGCCTGCCCCTTATGTTATTGCCCCACCTGCTTTGTGGATGAATCCGGGCCCCAGTGGGTGGGTAAGGGCCAGGACAAAACCGATGTCAATACCTTCCATTTTTTAAGGGCCTTCCATTGCGCCGGCCGTTGCACGGATTGCGGTGCCTGTGCCGAAGCCTGTCCCATGGACATTAATGTCAGGGATTTCACAAGAAAATTGAATAAGGATGCCTTTGATATGTTTGGCTGGGAAGCAGGGTTGGATCAAACCAAACGTCCTCCCCTGGACGCTTACAGTCCGGATGATCCCAATGATTTTATCAAGTAAATTAAAAAAGGGTAAACGATGAAATTTATAACGATTGATAAAAAGAACTGGGCCAAAGGGATTGAAAAATCCAGGGAAACCTACCGGCTTTTCGGCCCGGTTAAGGATAAAAACGGGTCCTTTATCAGGGACCTTGAAAACGATATGCTGCCGGACATGAACTGCCATGATTCAGTTCTGTCGGTTAAATCCGTATTGTTTCCCCAAACGGAAAAAATCCTTTTTACGACACTGGATGAGTCAAAGGAAGACCACCACATCATGAAAAGAGTCCCTGCCGACACACGGCAAAGGGCGGTTGTGGGCATTCAGCCCTATGATGCCAAGGCGATCCAGCTTGTAAAACTGAATTTCGATACGGATGATTACCGGGACCCTTACTGGTGCGATGCTTATGAAGCCACCACCTTTGTCGGTGTGGGAATCAATAAACCGGGACCCTTTGATTTTTCAACCTCCGCCGGAACCGGGCCTTTTTCCGAAACCGGCCTGGATGTGCTCATGGCTGACCTGGATAATGCCTATCTGGCAAAAGTCCTGACGGATAAAGGCGGGGCGTTTATGGCATCCTGCGGATTTGATACCATTGCCGATGAAAAAGAAAGCCGGGCCTTATTTGATATTTTAAGAAAAGAAGCAGAGAAGAATATCCGTTCCCAGGTTGATACCGGCAAACTAAAAGATAAAACCGTTCTTGAACTTCACGAAGCCCCTTTCTGGGATGATATTGCTTTTTCCTGTATCAATTGCGGCACCTGTACCTTTGTCTGCCCGACCTGCTGGTGTTTTGATATCCAAGATGAGGCCAAACAAAAATCCGCCGGCCGGTTCAGAAACTGGGATACCTGCATGTCTCCATTGTTTACAAAGCATGCCACCGGGCACAACCCCCGGGACAGCAAAACCCAGAGGGTCAGGCAAAGATTCATGCATAAGCTCAAATATTTTCTGGATAAATATGATCAGGGAATCATGTGTGTCGGATGCGGCCGGTGTGTTAAAAGCTGCCCGGTCAATATCGACATTCGTGAAGTGTGCAACATAATGAATTCATATGAAAAAAAAGAATAGCGAACAAAGGAGGAAACATGGAAAATCCCTATCTGCCTTATCCGGTTCGCATTGATGATATTGAAATTGCAACTGAAGATAAGTCTTTAAAGACCTTTAAATTTGTTTTCCTGGACCCTGAAGATGAAAAAAAATTTTCATACCAGGCCGGTCAATTTGCCGAACTCTCCATCCCGGGCGTCGGAGAAATTCCCATCGGGATTGCCTCCTCCCCTGTGGAGAAAGGATTCGTCAAATTTACGGTATTTAGAACCGGTGTGGTGACCTCCCATCTGCACAATATGAAGGTTGGTGATATCATGGGTATCCGGGGACCCTTGGGCAACTGGTATCCCTGGGATAAACTGGAAAATAAAAATGTAGTCATCATTGGCGGTGGATTTGCATTTACAACCTTAAGATCTTCCATTATCTATATGCTTGATCCGGCCAACCGGAAAAAATTCAAAAATATTGATGTGGTCTATGGGGCCAGGTCTCCGGGCATGCTTTTGTACAGAGAAGAACTGTATGAATGGGAAAAAAGGGACGACATTAATATGCATATTACGGTTGACGGTACCGATGACCCGAGCTGGAAATACCATAAGGGATTTGTCCCCCAGATTGTAGAGCAAAACGCTCCCAAGGCTGATGCCGACACCTATGCCATTATCTGCGGACCGCCCATCATGATCAAATTTACCCAGCCCGCCCTGACGGCGTTGGGATATAAAGAGCACCAGATCATCATGTCCCTTGAAAACAGGATGAAATGCGGTATCGGCATGTGCGGCAGATGCAATATCGGCAAGGAACTGGTGTGCAAAGACGGTCCGGTCTTTACTCTGGCGCAGTTGAACAAGACACCTAAAGAATATTGATTCAGGCTTATTTTATATTGACAAGCAACTATTGCTTAAGATATGTTATGTCTTTAATTATTGAAGCTAAGACAGTAAGTCTTAAAAATGATAGAAATTAATTACTTACAGGAGGAAATTTTAAATGGCAACAATCGAGTTTAATGGGAAATCTTTTGAGATAGATGAGGACGGATTCCTTCTTGATTACAATACATATTGTGACGAGTGGGTTGATTATGTAAAAACTCAGGAAGGAATCGATGAGCTGACGGAAGAACACTGGACATTGATAAAAGTTCTTCAGGATTATTATGAAAAAAACGGTATTGCCCCCATGGTTCGGGTTCTTTCCAAACTGACAAAATTCAAACTGAAACACATCTATGAATTGTTTCCGTCAGGACCTGGAAAAGGCGCCTGCAAAATGGCCGGTCTTCCCAAGCCAACCGGATGTGTATAAATAGTCCCGCATTCGACACTGTTCATTGAATTTAAAGGCTCTGCATCTTTGGTGCAGGGCCTTTATTGTTAATGTGCCTGGACGTGTGCCGTCCAAAAGCTCAGGAGTTATGACAAATGCCCGGCATCGATAATACCAACAAAACCCTTTTAAATAATATCCAGATGAATTTCCCCATTGATTCCCGGCCCTTTCATATCATTGCCCAAAAACTGGACCTTACGGAAGCAGAAGTGATTCGGCGAATTCGGCAGATGAAAAAAGATCTGCTGATCCGTCGTATCGGCGGCAATTTCAGTCCTGACAAACTCGGTTATTATTCCACTCTCTGCACAGCACGGGTGCCGGAAGAAAAAATCGATCTTTTTACACAAATCGTCAATTCCTATGCAGGTGTAACCCATAATTATCAAAGGGACCATGATTTCAATATCTGGTTTACCTTTATTGCCCCTTCTGTTGAAATCATTCAAAAAAGCCTAAAGGAAATCAGTGAAGCCACCCAGGTTGAACCCATATTGAATCTGCCGGCTACAAAAGTTTTTAAAATCAGCGCCAATTTTAAGGTATGAACACCATAAAAATAGCCTTGGTGGTTCAAAACTGCACGGCTGGAAATTATGAAAAAAATCTCGAATCGACCCGGAATTTCATAAACCTTGCCATAGAAAAAGAGGCCCGCTTCATTGTTTTTCCTGAATTGAATTTAACAGGGTATGTGGTCAATGACGAGATCCATTCCATCGCAAGACCGATTACAGAAGATATGCTGACGCTGTTTAAAAGCTTGGCTCAAAAATCAAAAGCCACCCTGCTGGTCGGGTTGGCCGAGAAAACGCCGGATAAATGCATCTATGCCTCTCATTTTATTTTCAACCCTGATGGTTCATCAGATATATACAGGAAAATACATATTTCCCCCTTTGAAAAAAAATATTACTCAGCAGGAAATAAAATCTCCGTTTTCAAGTCTAATGGTCTGATTTTTGGTGTTCAGCTTTGTTACGATGCCCATTTCCCGGAACTTTCCCTGGCCATGGCCTTGAAACAAACAGATGTAATTTTTATCCCCCATGCATCACCCCGGGGCAGTTCTCAGGAAAAATATGATTCATGGGTCCGGCATCTTCGGGCACGAGCATTTGATAACGGGATTTATATTGCCGCCTTAAATCAAACGGGCGATAATGGAAAAGGACTTTTGTTCCCTGGCCTATGTCTTTTAATCGGACCGGATGGTCATGTGGTTTACAAATCCATTGATAATACTGAAGGGGTTCATCTCATCAACATTGAAAAAACGCTTCTCACCGAGGTTCGAACCCATCCCATGAGATATTTTCTACCCAGCAGAAGAACGGATCTGTTTCAATAATCCTATTATTCTTTGATTTTCTTTTCCCGGTTCTGAATATATGCATTCCTGATGGCGACATAAGGTTCGACGGCAGCCGCCTTTAATGCTTCATAATCCCCTAACCGAAATGACAATGAATTAATCGTATCATAGGATTTAATGCCCAAAGAAAGCTCCCAGGGGTCAACATAATTGACCGGAGTTAAAAAATAATCTCCGGCAAGGCCCACAGCATCCCTTAAGGTTGATGGCCCAAGTACCGGGAGAACAAGATAGAACCCATTTCCAATGGCATAGGACCCAAAGGTCTGTCCCAGATCTTCATCACAAGTCTTAAGCCCGAATTCATTCTGGGCAACCTGACCAAAGCCTAAAACGCCGATGGTGGTATTGATAAGAAAAATTTCGATTTCCGTTCCGGCATCTTTGACCTGGCCTTGCAGGAGGTTGTTGACAAGCCGAACAGGAAAAACAAGATTATGAAAAAAATTCTTCACCCCTCTTCGAAACATGGGAGGGGTGAGGGCTTTATAGCTTGAGGAAATCGGTTGAAGCACAACAAAATAGAGAACATCATTAAACGTATACATGGCGTAATTGAAATAATAAAGCGGGTCGGAGACGGGTTGGATTTTCCCGGAGTCCTGATAATCATCAAGCATCTCATTGTCGATAGAATCTTCATCCGATTTGATCTGAGTGTTCTGGGCAAGAAGAGCCTGAGTATTGACCTCATGTGCGAAGAGATCCATTCTCAGGATAAAAACAGATAAGATAACGGCCATGATTGAAAAAGAATATATTTTCCCCATTGTTTTTCCTTTGTTTTTGTATCGGTTATCATTAAAATGAACCATGGAAAGAATATGTTTCATTTTTAAAGACGTTGAAAGACTAATTTTTGTCCTTGTTGAATATCAATTTCCTGACAAGGGATTCAATGTCCAGCGATGACTCCGTATTATATATTTCCTGACCCGGTTCAAGTATGGTATCGGACCCTCCGGGGGCAATGTCAATATATTTTTGTCCTATTATACCCGATGTTTTTACAGAGGCTATCACATCTTCCGACAGTGTCATATTTTTATCAATACTCAATTCCACCTTGGCCAGTAATCGTTCTTTATCAATCGTAACATTTGAAACAATCCCGATTTCAACTCCGGCCATTTCAACCCGGGCCCCTTTTTTAAGTCCTGAAACAGAGGTGAAAAAACCAAATACCGGATACCTTGTATCCCTGAAGAATCCAATTTCGCCGAGAACTACAATAAGATAAATGCTGCATATCAATCCAATGGCGACAAACAACCCCACATAGAATTCAATTTTTCTTTTGTTCATGCCCTTCCTTTTCGAACTTCCATATTTTTTATGCTTAAACTTCTTCGCCTCTGATAAAGGCGTTTAAAATTGTGCTGTGCGAATCGAGAACTTCTTGTTTTGATCCCTCAAATTGAATAATGCCCTCATCCAGCATGGCAATCCGTTGAGAGATATTAAAAATATCGGGAATATCATGACTGACAATAACGGCTGTGAATTCAAATTTTTCCTGATACTCTTTAATCATGTTGTGGACATTTTTTTTTCGTATGGGATCAAGACCGGTGGTCGGCTCATCAAAAAGAACGACTTCCGGGTCAATAACAAGCGCTCTGGCCAAGGCAACCCTTTTTCGCATCCCGCCTGAGAGCTGGGCAGGATATTTTCCTTCCGTACCCAATAACCCCAGCTCAGTTATCCTGTTCATGACTTTTTCCCGTATCCGGTTTTTAGGATAATAGCTATTTTCCGCCAAAGGCAGAGCAATATTTTCATATATGGTCATGGAGTCAAACAAGGCATTATCCTGGAACATATAGCTCAATTTTTTTTGAAATGCCTTTATTTTTTCACGGGACAACAGATGGACAGGTTCTCCATTGATCAGAATCTGCCCGGAATCCGGATGCATCAAGCCGATAATATGCTTCAGCAATACGGATTTTCCAGTTCCGCTTTTCCCGATGATGGTTGTAATCTCTCCTCGATGAATCGATAGATGAACCCCTTTTAAAACTTCTTGAGTTTTAAAGCGTTTTTTCACATCGACAAATTGGATGAAAGGCGCCGTCATTTTTACACCAGAAAATATGTAATGATATAGTCGGAAATCAAGATAAAAATACAGGATTGAACAACGGCATTGGTTGTCGACAGGCTCACACTCCTGGCACCAAACCCGCTGAATAAATGCGTATAATATCCACGATAGCAGCAGAGGGTTGTGACAATAAGGGAAAAAACCAGAGATTTTAAAAATCCACCGTTAATATCCTCCATATCCACATTCTTGATAACCGTATCCATATAATCATATTGGTTGATGCCTATAAGGATGGAACCGGATAAATATCCCCCTAGAATTCCGATGACATTAAACAGAGAGGTTAATAAGGGGAAACTGATGACGGATGCAATCAGCCGCGGGGTAAAAAGAAATCTCACAGGATTAATATGCATGGTTTTAAGCGCATCAATCTGCTCTGAAATCCTCATTACTCCGATTTCGGCAGCCATTGCAGAGCCCGCCCTGGCCGTAACCATAATGGCTGTCAGAACAGGTCCGAGTTCGCGAACCAGGGTCAGAGCGACCGCAGCTCCTAGTCCTGCCTCTGAACCGAATTTGACCAGGGAATAATATCCTTGAAGACCCAGCACCATTCCGGTAAAAATGCCTGTCAAAACAATCACAAAAAATGATTTAACCCCAATGAACCAGGTATGGTCGATTATCTTGGCAAACTGAACCGGCAGGATAAAAATATGGATTGCCCCTGTTGTAAAAAAAATCAATAACCTGCCGCAGGATTCCAGCAATCTGATGGTTATCTCACCTGTTTTTTCAATAGATTTTATGAACATAGCGGCTGAGTATAGCCTCAAATAAGAGATTATTCAAGATTTTAGCGGTTCGCCAATCAAATATTTCCAAGAGATTTTAATTCCCCTTTCATCTTTTTGATTGACACGTATTCCATTAGTCGATACGTATAGAGCAATTTAAATGAGTATTTTGTGAAAGGACGTCAGGATGACTCAGAAAATAACACTCAGCATGCCGGATTTTCTTTATGAGAAATTGGAAGAATGGCGGGCTTCTTTTAATCTTTCAAAACTCTTCCAGGATGCGTTGGCCGAAGCCATCCAAAGAAAAGAAGAATTTCAGAAGCGGATCTCGGAAGATTTTGATATGGCCGATATTATAAAGCGACTCAAACAGGAAAAGCAGAACTGGGAAAAAAAATATTATGCATTGGGAAAAACAGAAGGCCTTCAGTGGGCCAAGATTGCCCATTATGGGGATCTTTTATACGTATTAAATTTTCAGGACACGTATAAATTGATTTCCGACTCCAAAATGAGTGAATATTTCAAAAAAATTTATGCGGCAACCAACCTGTCCGGAAACCCGGAATCCTGCCCAGCAGATGATGAGCAGATGTTTATGGACGGGTGGTTTAAAGGGGTATTGGAATTCTGGAACCATATTAAGGAAAAACTATAATGACAAAGTATCCCTCGTATATTCTCGGAATTGATATCGGCTCTGTTTCCATTCATATCGTATTGCTGACTCTTGACGGGGATATCATTCATTCTTCATCTGCAATACATCATGGTGAAGTCAGGCAGTGTTTTTCAAAATTAACCGAAAAGATTGATTTAACCCGAATCGCCTATGTCGGAGCCACCGATGCCACCCCTTTGTTTATTCGCGCCGATCAGTTTTATGACGACCAGCTAAGCCTGATCCGTGCGGCAAAATATTTTCACAGTGAATTTGATGCGATTTTACATATTGGGGGAGAAAAATTCTCATTAAGCCGGTTTGATGAAACCCGGCATTATATCGGAGCAAAACATAACACCTCTTGTGCTGCCGGTACGGGTAGTTTTCTGGATCAGCAGGCCCGAAGATTAACTCTTCCCGGGGGATCTGAAGAACTCAGTAAAAAAGCATTGCTGAATACAAAAAAAATCCCGGATATAGCCACCCGGTGTGCTGTTTTTGCAAAAACAGATCTGATTCATGCCCAGCAGGAAGGTTATGGTATTGAGCAGATTTGTGATGGTCTTTGTTATGGTCTCGCAAAAAATATTGCCAATACCCTCTTTAAATTCGGTCATACAGGGGAAAGAATCATTTTTTGCGGTGGAGTTTCCTATAATGGGGCTGTTAAAAAACATCTTGAAAAAACGACAGGATGCGAATTCATTACCGATTCACATTCAAAACTCTATGGTGCGGCAGGTGCGGCACTTTGCCTGATGGATGATCTTTTGAACCATAAAAAATTTCAAAAAGTTTCGTTTTCCTCATCAAAAGATGTCTTTATCAATTCCCAAAAACAAACTCATCTTTTATACCCGGCACTTGACCTAACATTGTCACAATATCCTGAATTTAAAAGCTTTTATTCCAATATCAGCGACGATGTAGAGGTTGATATTTATCAAAATCCAGGATTGATGGACCTGAAGAAAGGCTATCTGGGATTGGACGTGGGGTCCACAAGCACTAAAAGCATTCTCATCAATCATGAGGGCTTGCCGGTGGCAGGTTTTTATACAAAGACGGCATCAAGGCCCGTCACTGCCGTACAAAAAATCTTCAAAGCCTATGAGACCTTCTTTAGCACCTATGGGATCGAACTTGAGATAAAAGGATGCGGGACAACGGGTTCAGGACGGAGAATAGCCGGCAAAATCATAGGCGCGGATATCGAACCCGATGAGATAACCGCCCATGCAACGGCTGCCTGCAATTTAAACAAAAATGTCGACACCATCATTGAAATCGGAGGGCAAGACGCCAAATTCACTCTTTTAAAGGATGGCAGGGTAACCGCCTCGGTCATGAATACGGTATGCGCTGCCGGTACCGGAAGCTTTATTGAAGAACAGGCCATCAAACTCGGATGCCCTCTGTCCGAGTATTCAAAGCTTACGGAAGGCGTTTCATCTCCTGTCACCAGTGATCGATGCACTGTTTTCATGGAGCGGGATATCAACTATTTTCTGGCCCAGGGATATCAAAGAAATGAAATTCTGGCCTCGGTTCTCCATTCTGTCAGAGACAATTATCTGACAAAGGTCGCCAGCATCGGCAAAATCGGAAACTGCATTCTTTTTCAGGGGGCTACGGCCAGGAATAAAGCGCTTGTTGCCGCCTTTGAGCAGAAATTACAAAAACCCATCCATGTATCCCGCTATTGCCATTTGACGGGAGCCCTGGGAGTGGCCTTGCTGGTAAAGGAAAAACAGTTGCAAACATCCGGATTCCGAGGATTCGGACTATGGAAATCTGCAATTCCCGTTCGCCGGGAAACCTGCAATATCTGCACAAATTATTGCAAGCTGACCATTGCCGAGGTGAATGGTGAAACCCTTGCCTATGGATTTTTATGCGGCAGGGATTACCAGACCCAAAAAATGATTCCCCGGAAAACCGGATACAGCCTATTGGCATCGAGAAACCGTGCTGTTCCGAAAATCGAAGCACCTATCATCAAACACCGGTTCACCATGGGGATTCCAAAGGCCCTTCACCTGTTTGAAGACGTGGATTTTTGGATTTATTTTTTTTCAAAGCTGGGCATTAAAACCATTACCAGCGACGAATTAATGGCCCCTGTAAAACTTGGAAAAAAGACGGCAAAGGCTGAATTCTGTGCTCCGGTCACGGCCTTGCACGGGCATATTGAGTATTTAATGGGTGTTGCGGATTATGTGTTTCTGCCCTTTTACTTTGAAGAAAATACGGGTGAAAAGGACCGGCGCAGGCAGCATTGTTATTATACCCAGTTCTCTCCATCGGTGGTATCGTGCCTGTCGGAATATGATCGAAACAGGTTGGTTTCCCCCATCATCAAATATCTTTATACAAATTTCCATACCAAGCTGGAATTGTATAAGGCCTTAAAAAACATATCATCGGATTTTCTGTTTTCCTTTTTTGACATTTCAACCGCCTATGACAGCGCTGTTGAATTTCATGAAACCTGTCAGATGAAAAAGCGTGAATTATTTGAAAAGCATCGGGCCAGCGGCTCGGATATCAATGTTGTTTTGGTCGGCAGACCCTATACGATTTTGACCGATACCATGAACGGTAATATTCCCCGACTTTTTGAAAACCTGGGAGTAAAAACCTTTTTCCAAGATATGGTGGATGCTGAAAATTTTGATTTTTCAGAAATAGACCCCCTGTTAAAAGAAATCCATTGGAAATACGTGGCTCAGATTCTTAAAACCGCCTTTATCGCGGCAAAAACCGAGCATCTATATCCGGTTTATATCAGCTCCTTTAAATGCGCTCCCGATGCTTTCGGCATTGATTATTTCAAACAGATCATGGAAACCTATCATAAACCCTATCTGATATTGGAGCTGGACGAGCATGATTCCAGTGTCGGATATGAGACACGGGTGGAAGCTGCGGTAAGATCATTTTTCAACCACCATACCTCAACCCCAAAGAAAAAGAATAAAGAGCTTGCCCCTCTTCACCCCCGATTTTTATCCAAAATCGGAGATAAAACCATCCTTTTTCCGAATTGGGATATCTTTACCGGAAGCCTCATTGTGTCTATCATGAAAAACGAGGGGTATAAGGCCCTTCTCATGGAAGAAACCCCTGATACGCTGAAAAAGAGCATTCTGACAAATACGGGGCAATGCATTCCTTTAAATGCCGTGGCGGCAGCATTTATTCATACGGTGGAAAAGCATCATCTTGATCCCTCTGATTGTGCCCTATGGCTGAATCCTTCGGAAATCGCCTGCAATGTTAAAATGTATCCCTATCATATTAAAAAAATACTGGAGAGAAACGGCAATGGATTTGAGAAGGCCGAAATCTATAAAGGGGAGCTTTCTTTGTTTGATATCTCATTTAAAGCCTCCACCAACGCCTATTTTGCCTATATGTTCGGCGGACTTTTAAGAAGTGTCGGCTGCAAAATCAGACCCTATGAGATCCATAAAGGAGAAACGGATCAAACCCTTACGGCAGCCTTATCTCTTTTATGCAACACTTTTGAAAGCGGCGGGGACAAGGAAGCGTCCATAAAAACCATGATGGATATGTTTTTACGTATTCAAACCCGGCCTGAACAGAGACCCAAAATCGGAATTTTCGGCGACCTTTATGTCCGGGACAACGATATTATGAATCAGGATTTGATTCATTTCATTGAAGATAATGGGGGGGAAGTCATTACCACCCCCTATTATAAATATCTAAAAATCATCGCAAACTCATATTTCAGGAAATGGTTTAAAGAAGGAAAATACGTGAGCCTGATGTCAAACAAAACACTACTGGTTGTCATGCAGGCCATGGAAAAAAAATATTATAAATATTTTGAGCCCATCCTGGGCCGGTCCATATTTGAGGTAAACGGCTCCTATGAATCCATGCTCCCGGATTACGGCATTCTCCAGGAACATACCGGTGAATCCATGGACAATATCTTAAAAATTCACCATATCATTAGTGAGTACCCGGATTTAAAACTGCTGGTTCAAACCAATCCCGCCTTCTGCTGTCCCGGACTGATTACTGAATCCATGGCCCATAAGCTTGAGGCAAAATTGAATGTCCCCATCGTTTCGATTACCTATGATATTTCCGGGGGTAATAAAAATAAAGTGATTATCCCTTTCCTGAGGGATTCGGAAGGAGACCGCTATCCCCACAATTTAAAAGCTTCAGTCTGACGTTCGCCTGGGAGATAGGGCCGGATATCGGGGTATTGTTTTAGATAGGAATTCTGTAATTCAATCCGCCTGACGTTAAATTTATTATGGGTGTCAACTGCCCTGCGATAGCGAAAATAATATTCATCATAATTTCTTAAATGTTCTTGACTCTTCACCTCGGTGATGTTTTGAAAATTTTGATATGTATATTCCAGCAGATCCTGAAAACTGGATAAATATTTTTCAAGGCTGTTATAATGCTGAATAACCGTCCTATCATGATAAAAATCATGGATATGGACCACCCATTCCAGGTCTTTACCTGAAAAGAACTGCTTATAATCTGCTGTGAATTTTTCAAGGCGTTGAATTGCGTCCGTGTTTTCAACCATAATCATTTTCAGCTCTTCGATAAATTCAATGGTTTTTTTGATCTCATGGACCCTGGATTCCACCTTGCTCAAAGTTTCAAGTTTCACCAAAGCCGTATCGAGTTTCAAGGTACTCTGCTTCAAATCTTCACTCAGCCGAATCATTTGAACCGCCAATGGTGAAAGATGGGCGTATTTATTTTTTTCCATATCCCGCGCAAAAAGAAAAAATTCGGACGCCCAGACTATTGAAAATGTGGATAAAAAAACCAGAAAGATGACCATTCCGGATTCTTTCCGGGATTTGAAAATAAAATAGGGGGCGGTGACCGGGGCCATCAATACCATGAGAGCCCACCATCTTGGATGGTCGTTTTGATAGCATTCATACAGCATGAACAGGGCAAGAACAACAATATAGGGGAAATAGATATAGTACACAATATTATCTGCCTTTATGGGTTTTAATACCAAAATCCAGGCCGTCACTGGATATGAAAACGGCTCCATCCCTATCCGTTCTGAAGATATGGATTCCCATATCATTGTATCTTTTTAATACATCCGGATGCGGGAATTTATATCGATTGTTACGGCCGCAGGATATTATTACACTTTTGGGCATGATTTTATCAAGAAAAATTTCAGTACTGGATGAAGAACTGCCATGGTGTGGGGAAAGCATAATTTTTGAATGAAGATTTAAACGGTTTTCCTTGGCAAGGAGTTCTTCGCGGGTTGAAAGAATATCTCCCGGAAACAGCATTGAAAATCCTTTGTATGAAATCTTGAAAACAAGGGAATTGTTGTTCAGATCAATGGAAGCATAATGATCGGCCGCCTCTAAAAATATAACTGCTGTTTCCCCGAGATACAATGATTCCCCTCTTTCTGAAGGCTCCCATATCCGGATCCTGTTTTTTTTGCAGGTTTCCATCAGCTTTTTATAGGCCTCGGTTTCCCTCATATCTGCGTTCTTGATAAAGGTGTGGACCTTAAAATTCTGTAAGATATAAATCAAACCGTTTAGATGGTCTGATTCAGGATGGCTTAAAATAATATAATCCAGCGTATCTATCTTATTTCGCCATAGAAAAGGGGCCAGAATATATTTGCCTGTATCAAAGGCGGATAATTCAGCGAATCCCCCGCCATCCACTAAAATATGATGGCCTTGAGGTGTCTGAATCAAAGAACTGTTCCCCTGCCCTACATCCATGACGGTAACGGCTAATATGGGGCCTGGTGCCTTTATGGATTGACCATTCAAAAGAGTATAAATGCCCAAAATTCCCATCAGCACAACCATAGCCGCTGATATTTTTCTTTTTCGTTTTAACAGCGCGTAGAAAAATGCGAGCATCAGATAGATCAAGGTGATTTCAGACCCATCCAAACTCATTATTCTCATCCATGAAAACGGTATTGAAACAATAGCCTCGGAAGATAGAATTGAAAATGAAATCAAAAAATGGCAAAGATGGATAATCCAGCCTGAAAAAACGGGGAAAAAGGGAAAACCCAATAAAGAAACAACTCCCAGGGGCAGAATAACAAACCCGACAACAGGGATGAAAACAAAATTTGAAATGAGCTGAACAATGGATATGGTATGGAAATAGTGAGCGGTCAAAGGAAATGTACCCAGCGATGCAAAAAAAGACACACACAAGAGCATTGCAGTTTTCCCCAATAGGTTGTCTTTGTAGGGGAAAGCCCCTTTTTTAATCAGTGAAAGCCCACCCATGATAAACCCCACAGCAATGAAGGATAATTGAAAGGATATGGAAAAAAGAGCTGCGGAATCAATCATCAGAATCAGAATACCCGCCATGGAAAGGCTTGACGGGAAATCTTTTTCTTTTTCTGAAATCAATGAAAAAAGAAGAACCAGGGTCATGATAAATGCGCGCTGGGTTGAAGGGGAAAAGCCTGAAAATATACAATACAAAACGAGCGGAACGACCGTTATGCCACCCGCCAGTTTTTTAGATCGACCCGTGATCAGATATTTCGGAAAAACCGAGAGAAAATAAAAAATACCCGTGAAAAATAAAAATCCGATAATGGACAGATGAAGCCCGGAAATGGCAAAAAGATGACTGATGCCGGCTTTGGAAAACAATTCTCTCAAATCCGGTGAGATAAGTTCTGTTTTTCCCGTAATCAATGCGGCCAAGGCCTTTCCGCTTTCCGAGGGGCCTGTATGGCCTAAAATGAAACTATAAAAATCAAGCCTGATTTTCTCCAGAGCCCGAATACCTGTCAACAAGAAATTTTTCGGGTCTTCTTCATGGATCATTCTGATATTTTTTTGGTCACAGTATGCCGTTCCGGCCAGCCCCTTTAACTTAAAATATCTGACATAATCAAAGGCTCCCGGATTTTCAAAATTCTGAACAGGACGGAGGGTGGATTCAAACTCGATTAGATCACCATATTGAGGAATTGGGCCTGAAGATGAGTATATACTCAGTTCAACCCTGCCGCTGACTCGTTTTGAAATCTGATCCGGCAACACAATATGACTGCATTCGAGTGTGACTTTTATTTTTTTGTCATAATGTCGGGAGAATGAAACAATTTTTCCTTTTACGAGAATCTTTTTAATATCAAAAAATTGGCGGATATGATCCTCCGGATAAACAGGATAAAGCTTCGTTTGGATGGACAGGATACCTAACCCGCAGATCAGAAAAAGGAAAAGGGGGAAAAAGGCTTGTTTATGGAAAAAAACGGCAAGGATCGACAACCCGGACAAAACGGCAAGAACAAACCATACATAGGTCTTGGAATCCGGAAGAAAATATCCCAGTGCAATTCCAGCCATCAATGAGAAAAAAATAAATAAGGAAGGCGGTTTTAAATGGGTAAGAATTATTTTCACATCATCTCACCTCATATCAGGGATTTTATTTAATTCGAACGATATCGGCGTCCAGTTGTGAGAATTTTTTTTCAATGGCTTCATATCCTCTGTCCATATGATATACCCTTGAAATAACGGTTGTTCCCTCAGCCACCAACCCGGCAATCACAAGGGATGCGCTGGCTCTCAAATCCGATGCCATGACCGGTGCGCCCTGAAGTTTTTTAACCCCTCTGACCATGGCAAGATTGCCGTTGGAAATGGAGATATCCGCCCCCAGGCGAAGCAATTCATTGGCATGAATAAACCGATTTTCAAAAATGGATTCATGAATCACACTGTTGCCGTCGGCAATGGTCATCAATGCCATGAACTGGGCCTGCATGTCCGTGGGGAAACCAGGATAGGGGACTGTTTTGATATCCACACTGTGGATCGGGTCCTTGCCCATCACCCGGATACTGTCAGGATAGGTTCGGATCTCGGCACCCGTGGCCTTGAGTTTGCTGATAATACTTCCCAGGTGCTCAGGTTCACAGGATTTGATAAGCACATCCCCTCCGGTAGCTGCCGCCGCAACCATAAAGGTGCCGGTTTCAATTCTATCGGGAATGACGGCAATCTCTGAAGAAGAAAGGCTCTCAACCCCATCAACTGTAATAATAGCAGTTCCGGCTCCATTTATCCGGGCTCCCATCCGGTTTAAGGCATCGGCCAGGGCTACAATCTCCGGCTCCCGGGCCGCATTCCGTAAGACGCTGGTTCCTTTTGCAAGACTTGCCGCCATCATCAGATTCTCAGTGCCGGTAACCGTGGGGATATCAAAATAGATTTCATTGCCGATGAGTCTGTTGGCCTTGGCTTCAATATAGCCGTGATCCATCGTGATTTCCGCCCCAAGGGCCTCAAGCCCGGAAAGATGCATATTCACGGGTCTTGCCCCAATGGCGCAGCCTCCCGGCATGGATACTTTTGCATGACCGAATCGGGCCACAAGGGGCCCTAAAACCAGAATGGAGGCTCTCATCTTCCGGACCAGATCATATTCTGCTTCAATTTTATGAATATGAGCGCCGTCGATTTCCAGATATCCTTCGGAGGATTTGCAAACCGCTCCCAGGTCTTCCAGAAGAAGTTTAATGCTCTTAATATCCATTAAATCCGGGACATTGGTAAAGCTGGTTTTGCCGTTAACCAGGATGGCCGAGGCAATCAGAGGAAGGGCGGCATTTTTCGCGCCGCTGATACTGACTTCGCCGTAAAGTTTCCGGCCGCCGTTAATTTGAATTTTATCCATAATTGAAATCGGTTTCGCTGTGATTAGGAAAAGGGCTTTGGTTAAACTGCCAAAACCCCTTGTTATTCAGTGGTACCTGGGACGAGAATTGAACTCGTACAGTGATAATCACCGAGGGATTTTAAGTCCCTTGCGTCTACCAGTTCCGCCACCCAGGCATTTCCATGGCTTTCTATAATATTTTTATAAAATATGCAAGTCTAAAACCCATCGGTCTTTAATCCCGGGATTGTTTCCTTTAAGGATTTCTGATAATAAAAACCTATGAAACCGATTAATCTGGAAAAATTATTATTGGCATCCCAGTCCCCCCGGAGACGAGAACTTCTTGAACAGACAGGGATCGAGCTTCAAATTGTCCCTTCCGATATTGATGAAGAGAATATCTCCATAAAAAATCCGGTGGAATATGTAGAAGCACTCTCTTTTATGAAGGCGGAGAAAATTTCCAGGGCCTATCCTGATTCCTGGATTCTGGGTGCGGATACCATTGTGGTCCTCCAGAATCAAATCCTGGGAAAACCGGAATCAGATCATCATGCCATAGAGATGCTCAGGCTGTTGAGCAACAGAGAACATACGGTATTCACCGGATTTTGTATTATGAATAAACATAAACAGACCGTAATAAAAACTGCCGTAGAAACCAGGGTCTGGTTTAAACCTTTATCCGATCAGGAGATAAAATGGTATGTAAGCACAAAAGAACCTTTTGACAAGGCAGGCGCCTATGGCATTCAGGGCCAGGGTGCATTCCTTGTCAGAAAAATTTTCGGATCCTATTCAAATGTTGTGGGGTTGCCTGTCTGCGAAGTCATTGAAGCCCTGATGGAATTAAAAATTATTGAAATGAGGGTATAACCCCGACATGCCATCTATTAAGGAAAACCTTGAAATGATAAATGGGCTTATTGCAGAGACGGCAAGATCCTGTGGCCGGAACCCTGAAGATATCCTTCTCATCGCCGTGACCAAGAAGAAAAATGCAGAAACGGTAATGGAAGCCCTCCAATGTGGCGCCGTGCATTTTGGAGAAAATTATATTCAGGAAGCCATAAGCAAAATTGATGAAATTGGGAAAGAAATGGCCTGCTGGCATTTTATCGGACACCTCCAATCCAATAAGGCGGCCATTGCCGTAAAATATTTTGAATATATCCATACCGTGGATTCCGTTAAGCTTGCAAAGGAAATAGACAAGCAGGCAAAGGCCATTCATAAAATTCAAAAAATACTGCTTCAGGTCAATATCAGCAAGGAAAAGACCAAATCCGGGACTGATGCTGAAACAACCATGGACTTGGTAAGACAGATCCATGGATTTGAAAATATTGCCATACAGGGATTAATGTGCATGCCACCCTATTTTGATAACCCTGAACAGGCCAGAAAATATTTCAGAGGGCTTTTGGAAATCAGGGCCAATATTTTGGCCCATCAATTTCCGAATGTGTCCATGAATCATCTGTCCATGGGAATGAGCAATGACTTCCGAGTCGCCATTGAAGAAGGGGCCACCATGGTCAGAATCGGAACCTCCCTATTCGGAGAAAGAAATTGAAACTTTTATTGCATACCTGTTGTGCACCCTGCTCCATCTACCCTGTCCAAATTTTAAGACAGATGGATATAGATGTGATGGGGTTTTTCTACCGGCATAATATTCATCCTTTTCAGGAATGTTTAAAAAGGGAAAATACTTTAAAAGAATACGCCCAGACCATCGATCTCAAGGTCATTTATCAGCAGGATTATAAAATAGAAGCGTTTATTCAATCCGTTGCTTTCAGGGAAGCAGACCGATGCAGGATCTGTTACCATGACAGGCTGCTGCAAACCGCCCTGGTTGCTAAAAAAGGAAATTTTGAAGCTTTTTCAACCACGCTTTTATACAGCAAATTCCAGAACCATGACCGGATCCGGGAAACCGGGGAAGCCATTGCCGTGAAATACGGTATCCAATTTTTTTATTATGATTTCAGAGAGGGTTGGAAATCCGGTATTGAAGAATCTAAACGCCTGAATCTTTACAGACAGCAATATTGCGGCTGTATATACAGCGAGAAAGACCGGTATTATAAGAAATGATTCAATTCTTCGGCGCCGGTGCCTTGGTAAACTGATTGAGCATATTTACAAAGCGTTTATCCGTGCTGTCGAGTCTTGCCGCCAGAACGCTGAATAAATGTTTGGCCACATCCGGATATTTTTCAATCACCTCGGCCAGTTTATTTCCAGGGAACCGCTTGACCATAGATCTGCCTTTGGAAATAATGGATGCAGACCTGGGTTCACCCGTAATGGCTGACATCTCCCCGAAATATTCCCCGGGTTGGACAATTTCAGCAATTTTCTTACCGCCTTTGACAACATATACCCCGCCCTGGACAAGGGTAAAAAAATCAATATCGGTATTGCCTTCCCGGATAATCACGTCCTTATCCTCATAGCGTTCAACATCAGGGTTGATCAGATAGGCCGGCAATGATTCCTTGGTAACAACGGTTTTTTTCAAGACCTCTTCATAGGATGTTTCTCCGGCCCGGATTTTTCTGAGTCCTGCTTCTCTCAGCGTTATCATCCCTTCCTGGACAGCCACCTTTCTGAGCTGGTCTTCCGATACCTGGGCGCTGATTGCCTTGGCCACATCATCGGTGACTTCCATTAATTCATAAAGTCCGACCCGGCCCTTATGTCCGGTTCCGTTGCAATGGCTGCATCCCTTGGGGCCATATATCTTGAGATCCTGGATTTCATCCTTGGCAAACCCCTGGAATTCAAGATCCTTGGGGTTATATCCGGTTACGATCTGTTTGCACTCGGGACAAAGCCTTCGGGCAAGACGTTGGGACAAGACCAGGGTAACGGCAGAGGCCAGCATATACGCCGGAATGCCGATGTCAATCAAACGCCCGATGGTTGACGGACAATCATTGGTATGAAGGGTGGCGAACACCAGATGGCCGGTCATGGCCGCTTTGATGGCGATTTCAGCGGTTTCAAAATCCCGGATCTCACCGACCATGATTATATCCGGGTCCTGCCGCAGGAAAGCTTTTAATGCTGCCGCAAAGGTCATGCCGATTTCCTGTTTTACAGGCACCTGGTTAATGCCTTTAAAATTGAATTCCACCGGGTCTTCAGCCGTCAATATCTTGATGTCGTCTTTATTCAAACGGTTCAATATGGAATAAAGCGTGGTAGTTTTCCCGCTGCCTGTAGGACCGGTCACCAGAATCAGCCCATAGGGTCTGGAAATACACCGTTTCAGACTTTCAAAAGTGGCATGTTCAAATCCCAGCTTGGTCAGATCAATGCTCAAGGCGCTTTGATCCAGGATACGCATGACAATGCTCTCGCCAAAGAGTGTCGGCAGGGTGGATACTCTGAAATCAATGGATTTTTTCTTCCCTAACCTGAGTTTTATCCTGCCGTCCTGGGGAACTCTTCTTTCGGCAATATCGAGCTGGGCCAGGATTTTGATACGGGAAATGACTGCATTTTTTATGCTGAGGGGGAGATTCATGGCCTTATACATGCTGCCGTCAAGCCTGTATCTGACCTGAAAAGTTTTTTCAAAGGGTTCGATATGAATATCGCTGACCCCGTCATTAATGGCTTTGGTCAGGATACCGTTCACAAGCTTGATAATCGGGGCATCGGAAGCCATGAACTCGTCACGGCCCATATCGGCGTCGGCCGCGCCGACCTCTAACTCTTCGGCTGCCTCAGACACCAGGCTGCCGAAATCCTCCACTGAAGTAACGGGTTCATTGCTATCGGCGTCTTCCTCAAACCGAAGAAAACTTTTATACTCATCATCACTGATCTTATAAAAATCACGAAACGCCTGGATCAAATCATGTTCTGTTGATACAAAAACCTTAACTGTCTTTCCGGTTTTCTTTTGAAGCTCCTCTACGATGCTTGTATCGGTGGGCTCCACCATGATAATGGTCAATTCCGTCCCATTTAATTCAAGGGGGAAAGCCATGGCGGGTTTGGCGATTTCATAGGGAAAAAGTTTTAACAATTTGGGATCAGGTTTGATATCCGAACGTTTAATGACCTGATAATTATAAAGACGACCCAGCACATTGACGATGGTATCCGGATCAATATAGCCTCTGCTGAGAAGAATTCCACTGAGTCTTTCATTGGTCTTCTTTTGGATTGCCAAGGCTTCATCCAATTGCATGCTTGTAATCTGGCCCTCTTTGGAAAGGATCTCACCGATTTTAGTTTTTCCTGCTCCGGATTGATCTTTGATGGTGGATTTCAAGCTGGATGTTTTTTGCATTTCTATTCCTTAATTGTCTTTTCGGGTTCTGTATATCCTGATGCCGCCGGCTAAAATCAAAAATATCCCGAGGATATAAAAACACAGCTTAACAAGTACCAATTTCTGTCTAAAAAATTCAATGGTTTCAATTTGAGGCATGACCTGGGGAATTCTGTAAAAGACCCCAAGACCGACGGCAATCAAAACAATACCATAATAAAAACGAAATTTTTTTTTGTCCATCTTAAAATATTACCTTTCAACCTCTTCTATCTGGTGATTATAATCAGTTTCCATCTTTTCAAACAGCTCCATCTGGATTTCAAGTTCTTCAAATAAAGTTTCATTCAGAGTTTGAAGTCCTGTCAATTCTTTTGCAAGGGTCTTTATTTTCTGACTATCCTTTTTCTCTGAAGCTTCAAGAAGAAGTGCATTGGTTTTGGAAATGGCGGCCTCATTTTTCTCAATATCGGATTCAAGACGCTGGATTTTCTGTTTAACGGGCTTGATATCCCTGGATTTCCGGGCAATGATATCGGATTTTTTCTGACGAAGTTCTTTCTTGGACAGGACGGGCGCTTTTATTTTTTTTTCAACCATAATCCCCTCCTCGTCCCATCCTTCTTTTTCCAGAAATTCCTGATAGGTTCCTTCAAAGACATGGACACTGTCATTTTTAAAGACGATCAGTCTGTTTGCCAGGGAATGGAGGAACATTTCATTATGGGTCACAAGGATCAATGCTCCCTCAAAATTATCAAGCGCCGCCACAAACGCATCGCAGGATTCAATATCCAGATGATTGCTGGGCTCATCCAGCAGCAGCAGATTCAAAGGGGTCATGAGCATTTTCCCAAGCATCACTCTTGATTTCTCGCCGCCGGATAGAATGGCTATCTTTTTGAGTGCCAGATCTTTTTCAAACATCATGGCACCACAAATATTCCTGGCGGTCTGACGATCTGAATCAGGCGAAGACCGGATCAATTCATCTTCAACCGTAAATTCATCATTCAAGGATTGTACATTGGTCTGTTCAAAATACCCCAATTCTACACCCGGGTTGATTTTAATACGGCCTTGGATCGGGGCAAGGTTGCCGCTGATGAGTTTTAAAAAAGTGGTTTTACCTTTTCCATTTTTACCGATAACGGCAATCCGGTCCTCCGGATAAACCGTCAAAGAAAGATTATCCACCAGAAGCTGGGTTTTCTCCCAGCCAAAAGACAGGTTTTGAATCTGCATGACCTGTTTTCCGGGAAAGGGCAGATAATTGAACCCGAATTCAAGGTTTTTCAATTTCTGGAGTTTTTCTTTTGATCCGGTTTTCTCAAGGGTTTTAATCCGTGACTGCACCATATTGGCAAGCCGGGCCTTTGCACGGAATCTTGAGATGAAGAGTTCAATTTCTTTCTTTTTCTTTTCTTCATTCAGCCTTGTCTTTTCATAGACTTCTTCATCCTGGGCAATCTGAAGATAATATTTGGAAGTGTCCCCTTTGATTTTTTTTATTTTCTGCCGGTGGATCCCGGCAATATGGGTCACCACATTGTCCATGAAACTTCGGTCATGGGTCACCAGCAGGACTTCCCTTGGCCATGCGATCAGAAATTGGGATATCCACCGGATGGAGGTGATATCCAGATAGTTGGTAGGCTCATCCAAAATTAGAAGATCAGGCTCTGAAACCAATACTTTGGTCAGATTCAATCTGACTTGGAATCCTCCGGAAAATTTATTCGGGTCCCTGGAAAAATCCTTTTCAGTAAACCCCAACCCGGCAAGAATTTTTTCCGCCTTCCAGTGGTTGTCCTTCTCGTGGTCCAGGAGCCCCAATATGGCTTCATCAAGAACACGGGATTTTGAAAAGCTGATTTTCTGAGATAAAATTCCG
>Ga0208968_1000384_pt1 | contig 32269 bp, 27 predicted proteins | sample RifOxyA3_FD_184031 | JGI IMG/M metagenome (GOLD analysis project Ga0208968, IMG submission 184031) | Groundwater microbial communities from Rifle, Colorado - Rifle Oxygen_injection A3 (SPAdes) | ecosystem: Environmental > Aquatic > Deep subsurface > Groundwater | place: Rifle, Colorado, United...
GTACAAAGTCAAGGGATTGAAAAAGAGTATAAAAAACTGCACAGTGAGCAACTAAGTTTGTTTTAAGTAATCGCACACGTAGATACCCCGTAGCTCTGCTGCGGGGTTAATTCATTTTAAAATCTTTTAAACAAAGTATTAGGTGTAAAATGAACTAATAATAATTATTTTGCCGACTTAGTGTAATATTGCTTTTGATGAAAGCAGTATTTTAAGCTATATTTGAGGTTAAATATTATTCAGAGTATATAATAATAGAATAAAAAGGAAAAATAATGGAACACGTAAATATTAGTTCAATAAAAATAAATAATAATGTCTTCTCACAGGAAATGAGAAAAGGCCTACTTGCAAGATTTGATTCTGTTACTCTGGCTAATTATATTATTACAACAGATGAACTTGAAATATTAAGTGGACAGGAACTTATTGAAAAAGCATATAAAGAAGGAAAAAAGACTTTACCTTTGAAAAGGATTAGTGTAATAAAAAATACAACTAATTTTCCTAAAAGAGTTTTACTTGAATTGACCAGCAAATGTAACAGCTATTGTACCATGTGCCCGAGGAACATATTAACCAGAGAAGAAAAGCATATGGATACTCAATTAGCTAAAAGTGTCATAAAACAATTGGCTGAAGTCGGTATTAGTGGTCTATGGTTGTATAACATCGGCGAATCACTTTTGCATCCTGATTTTTTTGAGATATTGGATTATTGTAGATCTTTTGATACATTGGGAACCATTTGGTTAAGCACTAATGGTGAGATTTTTGATAAAAATATTCAAGAAAAACTGCTTGAATATCCGGTAGATATTCTGAATTATTCTGTTAACGCTATGTCAGAAGATAATTATAAGAAAATAGCTCCAAATTTAGATTTTTATCGTGTGCAGAATAACCTGAAAAATTTTGTTGAATTAAAAAGACAGGAAAATAAGTTTAAACCTGTTATTAGAGCACAAATGATTGAATTTCCAGATATGAATTCTGAAATTCATGATTTTATGGATAAATACGGTGATAAAGTTGATATAGTAAGCATAAATAAACTTGAATTATTTTCTCAAAACGTTTGCAATGATAATTCAAAAGAAACTATCACCAATAATAAGATTAAAAAGTGCAATAGAATTGACAGAGAAGATTTTATGATATTTTCTGACGGCTCAGTTTCTTGTTGTGATACAGATTTTAATTGCACTTTTAATCTTGGAAATGTAAAAGAAAGCTCCATATCAGAAATTTATAACGGTAAAAAATATCAAGATTTAATTAAAAAATATCAAGAAGGCAGATTACACGAACAGGAATTATGCTCAAAATGCCTTGATTATAATCTCTAGAGATTTCTATAAAAAATATTTGGTAATGGTAAAAATTAAAGTGATAAATTTTTTCAGTGTTATAATTTAGCTAATTGTCGCACTGTCATTGCGAGCACCGTAGGTGCGCGGCAATCTAAAAAGTATTATTATCTTCTTTTAGATTGCTTCGTCACTGCATTGCATTTCGTTCCTCGCAATGACACTAGAAAATTTTATTTCTGAATATGTTCTATATCACTTATTTTTATACCTTTACCAAATATTTACTTTGTAAGAATCTGAATTAAACTCTCAATAATATAATCTTGGTCCTGAAAGGAAAGCTTGTAGAATAAAGGTAGTGTAATTGCCTCACTATAATATTTTTCGGATTCAGGAAAATCTCCCCATCCAAAGCCTGATTTCTGATAATATGGCTGTGTATGAACAGGAATATAATGCAAATTAACTCCTATTCCTGCATTTCTTAAACATTCAAAAACCTGAGAATGTGACTTATTTATTTTATCAAGCTGTAATCTGATCACATAAAGGTGAAAAGCTGAATAAGTATCAGGATATTGATAAGGCAAAGTTACAGGTAAATCCTTAAGAGCCTCATTATATCTATTTGCGATAATATGCCGTTGTCTTATAAATTCATCAAGACGAGTCATCTGGCTTGCTCCAAGAGCAGCCTGAATATCTGTCATACGATAATTAAAGCCTAATTCAAGTTGCTCATAATACCAAGGACCAGAGGAATCATTCTGCATACAGCCAGGATTTCTTGTAATACCATGGGTTCTCAATCGAATTAATTTTTCATATAAGTCTTTTCTGTTTGTTAAAACCATTCCTCCTTCCCCTGAAGTAATGATTTTAACAGGATGAAAACTAAACACGGTCATATCTGAACAGATACAGGAGCCTATTTTGGCGTTTTTATAACTTCCTCCTATTGCGTGAGAAGCATCTTCAATTACAGTAAAACCATATTTATTTGATATTGCCTGTATTTTTTCCATTTCACAGGATTGTCCCGCAAAATGTACGGGAATAACAACTTTTGGAAGATTACCTATTTTTTTAGCTTCTTCCAATTTTTCCTCAAACTTTAAAATTGATATATTATATGTTTTAGGATCAATATCTACAAAATCTACATTAGCACCACAATATAGACCACAATTAGCAGATGCAACAAAAGTATTTGGAGAGGTCCATAAAATATCACCAGAACCAAGATTAGCTGCAAGACAGGCTATATGCAATGCTGATGTCGCACTATTTACTGCAACTGCATATTTAGCTCCGCAATATTCAGCAACAATTTTCTCAAATCTCTCAATGGCAGGACCTTGCGTAATCCAGTCAGACTGTAAAACATCAATTACAGCTTTAATATCTTCATCATTTATATCCTGTCTGCCATATGGAATTATCTTCATTTTTGAATTTTCTGTTTATTCATCAATCATTTTGGAAAGCTCTGAAGGAGTTAACCACTGTTTGTTAGTATTACTTGAATATGAAAAACCTTCTGGAAGTTTCTCCCCATGAGCCCATAAATCATTTGACCACCAAAAATGTGCCGGCAAAATTGCATAGCAATCATTTAAATCGACGGCTTGCCTTGATTCATCTTCAGATATCATAGACTCATGTAATTTTTCTCCAGGTCTAATTCCAATTTTTTCAATTTTACATTCTGGTGCAATTGTTTTTGCTAATGCTATCATACTCATACTGGGAAGCTTAGGAATAAACACCTCACCACCGTGCATTTTTTCGATACGTGATATAACAAAACGCACACCCTGCTCCAGAGTAATCCAGAATCGAGTCATTCTTTCATCAGTAATGGTTACTTTTCCTGTCTTTCTCTGCTCTTTAAATAAAGGAATAACACTTCCTCTACTTCCTACTACATTTCCATAGCGCACACAGCTAAATCTGGCTCCTTCTGCGGTACTGTATGAATTTGCCTGGATAAAGAGTTTCTCTGAAACTAACTTGGTTGCTCCATAAAGATTTACAGGAGCTGTTGCTTTATCTGTGCTCATTGCAAGAACTTTTTTTACATCATTATTAATAGCAGCATCAATTATATTTCTTGCGCCATCAATATTAGTTGCAACCGCTTCAATAGGGTTATATTCACAGGCTGGAACCTGCTTCATTGCAGCAGCATGAACAACTATATCCACACCTTTAAAAGCTCTATTTAAACGCTTATAATCCCTAACATCTCCTATAAAATAACGAAGACTTGGATGATCAAAGCCTGAAATCCGCATTTCATGTTGCTTTAGCTCATCTCTACTGAAGATGATAAGTTTTTTAGGATGATACTCCTTTAACATTATCTCAACAAACTTCTTACCAAATGATCCTGTACCTCCAGTGACTAACACTGTAAGATCTTGCCATTTCATCAAATATTCTCCTTGCAGATCCTTTTTATTTATTTGAAAAGATATTTAAATTCATAATAAAATAACATAATGGTATTAACAGTATTATATATCCTAATAGAAAAAGAAATCCTTTCTTCATATTAAGTTTTATCGATTATATTACTCTGAAAATAATTTACGATATTTTTTAAGGTTGTAAAGTCTAAAAATTCAAACTATTTAAGATATCAGATAAGAGGATTAAATAGCTGTCAACAATATTCCATAATATCTGATACACTCTCTATATTTTTTATCCTAAACAAAGTTTTTGTTCTATGGTTATTTTGTAACTGATACTTTGTTTAATTAAGGCAAAATAACTGTACTTTAAGCTGTATTTTTTCCGGATAAAACTACGGGAATAGTCTTCAAAATAATTTTTAAATCAGAACACAAGCTCCACTGGAAAATATATTTATAATCCAGCTTAACAACCGTATCAAAGTTTTTAATACTTGATCTGCTACATACCAGTCAAACTAAATATTTTTAATATCTTTCAGTCCTGAACTTGTATATCAATCATTATTATTAAAAATATATAAAAATTCAGAGTAAACATTTTTACATATTTTACACATTTTTCTATACTTAATTTCATCAAGTTTACTAACTGGCAACTTTTTCATCAAAATATTTAGTTAACTTATTCTTAATAAATCTTATATAACTAGTTTTAATAGTCTATGTTTAATTTAATATATCTAAGTATATATAGACTTTAAAAATTATATAGGTTAAAGCCCTCAAATACTTGAAATTTTACCAATTAAATATAGTTTTTATAAGATTAATAATAAAATTTCAAGTAAGAAAAACCTTAAAACAATGTTTACAGGATTGCTGTCTGAAAAATATGCAAACAATTAAATGTAATATAATTATTTTAACAATTTTGTGTTTAATAATGCCTGCTGTAGTTGCAAAAGAAGTTGATACTAATGACTACAGTAATGTAGCTGCAAAATTAAGTGGGAATGCTTCAAAAACAAATTATAATGTAAGCTCAAGAAAGTATATTTTAGGGCCAAATGACATTATAAGCATCTATGTTTATGATTCTGAAGAATTTAATCAGGAAAAAATTCGTGTTCAGCCCGATGGAAATATTATTGTTGTACCTTTAGGAGCTTTAAAAGTGTCAGGGTTAACTATTGATGAATTATACGAATATCTTGTTCTGAAATATAAGGAATATCTGAGAAATCCTCAAATAACTATTAAACTTGATCAAACTAAACCTTTTATAGTTTATATTACCGGGGCTGTACTAAATCCTGGCAGTTATGAAATAAACACTGATACCACAAATAAACAAACCACCCTGGATAGTAAGCCTGAAGTCCAGATAGAAAGAAAAGCTCCTCTTCTCTCAAATGTAATTGTTGCTGCTGGAGGCATATCATTTGATGCAGATTTAGAACATACAAAAATCACTAATTCTATTGATAAAACTGAATTTGAGGTGAATCTACTAGATTTACTTGAAAATAACGATACCACGCAGGATATCTATTTAACTACCGGTGATATAGTTCATATTCCAAGACTTCCAACACCATTAGCTGTAAGTGAAGATAAATATAAAAAATATGCCAGCTCAACTTTCTCTCCAAAATTTGTCCCTGTTAAGGTATATGGGTATGTAAATAATCCTGGGTTAATAAAATTAGACAGTTCTCAGTCATTAAATTTAAGCTCTGCTATAACCTCAGCAGGTGGTTATTTATCTGATTCGGCATATGCACCTGCAAAAGTTTATATAAGCAGAGTTGATGTTTCAGGAAAGCTTGTAACAAGAGTTGTGAATCCTAAGAGTAACGATATAGCACTTATGCCAAATGACATAATTTATGTCCCTGAAAAGGTCAGACCCCTTGCCGGTAAAGCATTTGATTATATGACAAGATTATTTATCCCTGCAAATACCTTTGCAAGTACATATAATAATTGGGCTTTAATGTTTAAGCCTAATAGATACAGCCCTACGCAGACAAATACTTATACAAATACCTATGATAATTGGTCATTTGATATTACAGTTCCCGAATAATAGGCAAATAGAGTAAATAAAAATGAATCTTAATAGTAAACTTACCCAAAATAGATATATTCGCAATCTCTTAAAAGATCTGCATTTAATTCTTACAATTACAGTAATAATTACTGTTTGGGCTGTGATATATTTAGTCTTTTTCTATCAGCCATCATATAAATCAACAGCAAAAATCTGGATTAAGGATTTAACGACAGAGGCTTTTGTAGCAAATTTAGATACTAATAGTCAATTAGCTCCATTAACCTCAGCCGGTAATCCTATTTTGACTCAAATTGAAATACTAAAATCAAATCAGATAAAAAGTTATCTGATTAGTCATATTAAAGAAAAATATCCTAAAAATGGCAAGATAAATCCTGATAAAATTATTGATGCTAAAAGTAAAACCGGTACAGATATAATAAATATTACTTTAAAATGGGATAATCCAGAAGAAGCACAAAAACTTCTTTATGCAGTATTAGAGGAATACGACAATATTAATCTTCTTATCAATAGGAAAATCAGAACAACAAGACGTAAATACATTGATTTGAAGCTTACCGAAATAGAAGAAAAACTCTTTGATATAAGAACCAAAATCAAATCATATAAATCAGAAAATTTGGCTATAAATCTTGATACAGAATCAGACAAACTTATAGACCAAAAAATTATTCTTTCAACAAAATTAGAGGAAATAACTGCTTCTGCAAATAGTTTGCAAGTATCAAGTAACCAATTAGAAAAAAAATTATCCCTAAAACCAAATGAAGTAATCAATGCTGTAGCATTAGGATCAGGCAATCAAAGTCTTGTAAAATTAAGAAACGATTTAAATGATGCTATTCAGGAGTATGAATATGATATTATCAAATTATCAGATACAAATCCTAAAATAATAGCTCAAAAAAATAAAATTAAAGCTATAAAAGAGCAGATAAAAGGACAAATCACGTTAAGTTTGGGCAAATATGCTCAAGATCAGAAAATTAACATATTCGATCCTGTAAGAGAAAAATTGGCTGAAGACTTAATAACCAATCAAGTAAGGTTCATCAGCTTAGAATCTGAGCAACAATCTTTAAATGATAGTATAAATAAGATCAATATTTTATTATCCCAGATTCCTGAGAAAAAATTCACCTTAAACAACCTGGAGCAAATAGAAAAAGCATTAAGTAAGGCTTATGATGAGCTAAAAGAAAAACAAATCGAAGCAAGAATTAAAGAAGCAGAAGCTGTTAGCAATGTTATAGTTATAGATTCACCAAATTTGCCCAAATCAGCATCTTTCCCAAGTCCTCTACATGTATTTATACTTACAATATTCTTGGGATGCGGTTTTGGTTTTAGTGCATCTATCTTAAAAACATTAATTGAAGATGTATGCGATGATCCGAAATTAATAGAACACATAACACAGTCATCTATAATAGGCTCAATTACCTGGACTGAACGATTTAATGAAGATCAACATAATCAGGCTATTGCTAATATTGCTTACAATAACACTTTATCAAGCTTGTTAATCAAATGTTATAAGCAAAACGCAAAAGTTTTAACTTTTACCTCAACTTCACTTAAAAAACCTCAATCATCAATTCTGTATCAATTATCACAAAGATTAAAAAAACAGGGACACTCTGTAGTAATTATAGATACTGATTTTAGGATTCCTACAATATACAAAAGTGCAGAAATAAAAGATAAAGTAAAAGTTAATTTATCTGATTTAATAATATATCTTGAAAACCAGATAAGAAAGAGACAATCCTTTGATGATAACTATATCTTAGACTCATTAATTATGGATAATAATGGAATAATGCACTTAGGAAATAGAGAAATTGTTATCGAACCATATGAATTCTTTGGGACATCAGCATTCAACCTTATAGTATCAACTTTAAAAGAAAAATTTGACTGGGTATTAATTGATACAGCAGCAGCTCACGTTACACCTGAATTTTTAATCATATCAAGATTGTCCGATGGAGTTGTCCTCTTAGCAAACAGGACAATTACCTACTCTACCCTAAAAAATATCTCTGAATCAATTAGGAATGCCGGTATTCCGATTATTGGCACAATTATTAGAGAATCAAATTCCCAATTGGAAAAAGAATATGAAAAATATTTACAACATCAAGGAGACCAACTTACACAACAATCAGAAATAACTGACCTGGAATGGAATGAAAATGAAGGATAAAGAGAGAATAAACTTTTTTGGCATCAACATAGACCCTTTAACAATGGAAGAAACGTTATTCAGAATCTCTGAATTCATAGAGAAAAAGCAAATTACACAACATGTGGTTATCAATGTTGCTAAGTTAGTTTATGCGCAAAAAAATAAAGAATTAAAAAATATAATAAATTCGTGCAAACTAATCAATGTTGATGGAGCCGGAATAATTTTAGGGGCTAGATTTTTAGGAATAAATATCCCCGAAAGAGTTACCGGTATAGATTTAATGCAAGAATTGGTTGCCTATTCAAGCAAGAAAAGATATAAAGTCTACTTTTTTGGAGCTCAAGAGTTTATAGTTAAAACAGTAATAGAAATTTATAAACAAAAATATCCTGAATTAATAATTGCAGGATACCGAAATGGTTATTATTCCTCTGATGAAGAGGAAAACATCGCAATGGATATAAAAAACTCAGGTGCTGATATCTTGTTTGTTGCAATGGGATCACCCAAGAAAGAGATTTTTATAAATAAATATCTTCATAAAATGGAAGTCCCCTTTGTAATGGGGGTAGGCGGCAGCTTTGATGTTATTGCAGGAAAGGTCAAAAGAGCCCCTAAATTTCTCCAAAAATATGGCCTAGAGTGGTTATATAGGCTCTATCAAGAACCGAAGCGCATGTGGAAGCGATATCTGGTTACAAATTCTATATTTTTTATAATGCTGTTCAAACAATTCATTAAACAAAATTTCCCCTTGAAATTTTTATTTTTAAAATCCCGTCAGACTTCATAGAGAACAGATTATTTTTGAGAAAGCCTATAAAATGCGAAGCAATTTTATCAGCGACGAAAAAACAATACGTTCTTTATTTCCAAATAAAACCTTATCAGTAATTTAAAACAAAAGAATATATTATGAGTAATTTTAAGAAGTTAGATCTGTTTTTTATATTTTTATCAATTATTTTTGGAGCATTAATATTATTTTTTCCAATCCAAAAATTACTCATAATGTTTTTAGGGGTTATTTTTCTGACTTTATTAGTGGCTAAACCCAAATATTGCTTTTATTTAATGCTTTTATTGTCAACTTATGTATTCCCCTTTGAAACTGAGGCCAGACAATTACCGTTTAATCAAACAGATATCTTAATTTCACTCTGCTTTATAGGGGCTTTAGTTAGAATACTTTTTCTTGATCAGAGATTTAATCCCAAAACGAGGATTGATAAATGGATTATTATCTTGCTAATCTTGTATTTCCTGGCTGGGTTTACCTCTATTAGCCATAGAGGATATCAAGGCTTTTTAAAATTTGGGGAAACAGTTACTGTATTTTACTTAAGTATTTATTTTATAAGAACTAAAGAGATTAAAATATCAAATCTCATCAGATTCATATTATTTATAGGAATATTTCAAGCATCTTATGGCATATTACAATCTTTAACGGGCAGTTTTGGAGCTAATTTTCAATCAGAAAGAGGTCTTTTAGGATATATTGGACTAGGATCAAAGTTAGTATGGCATGGTAGAGGCACATTTGCTCACTTTAATCATTTCGGTCCTTTTTTAAGTATGATCTTTTTATTTTTCTTACCTATAAATCATTTTCTGGTAAAAAATAAGAAGAAGGGGTATATGATACTTTTAATTCTCCTAACTGGAGTCATTATTTCATATTCTCGAGCAAGCTTGCTAGGATTAGTCGCTGGTATCATATTTTTCCTATTTCAGATTAAGAAAAATAAGCTTAAATTTCTCTCAATATTAGTATCTGTGTTATTAGTGGCTTTAGGACTATACAATTTCTTAAAAAATACATCATACATAACGACACTAGCTCCCAGAAATGATATATGGGAGGTAGTATTTACTGCTATTACCAGTAGTACACGTACTTTATTGTTTGGAACAGGGTTAAAATCTTATACAGACGCTGTATGGGTTTATCTACCCGGCAATATTCTTCCATCATCATACAATGATTTTCAGGCACACAATTTTTGTCTCCATTACATTGTAGAAATTGGAATAATAGGCTCAATAATAGTATTATCATTCCTGATTTACACCATAGTTGCAGCATATAGTAATTTTAAAACTAATACGAAACTAGCAAAAGTTTTAAGCTCATCAACCAGCATTGTTATTGTATGCTTCTTTTTTGAAGGATTATTTGATACTGCATTTAATTTATTTACTATACAAATATGGTTATTTTTAATTTTAGGTCTTATGTATTCCAAAGTCCCAATAATAAATAAGGTTAAACGATAGAATTAGATGAATATACTAATCTCAGTTGTTATTCCAACATATAATAGAGCTAATATAATTACAGATGCTATCGATTCTGTACTCAAACAAACTTATCAAAATTTTGAGATTCTAATAATAGACGATGGATCGGCTGATAATACTGAAAACATAATTAAGGAGATTCAAGACCAAAGAATTAAATATATTTACCAGGAAAATAGTGGTCCTGCAAAAGCAAGAAATAACGGAATAAAACATTCAAAAGGTGAATACATTGTATTTCTTGATTCAGATGACTTATGGCACCATGAATTACTAGAAAAACATATCAAAATCTTAAATACTAACAGTAATATAGGCATGGTATCTAACCATAGTTTATATAAAACTTTTGATGGCCAATATATACGCAAAAAAACTTGTCAGGCTAAAAATAATAAAGAATATCTCCAATATATTTTGACAGAACCTGATAAAGCTTATCCTGGACCTTCTACAACCATGTTTAAAAGAGAGTGCTTTGAAAAAGTGGGATATTTTGATGAAACATTGAATTTTTGTGAAGACTGGGATCTGTGCTTTAGAGTAGCACTTTTTTATGAGTTTCATTGTATTAACGGAACATTAACCTACGTCAGGGTACACCAAAACAGCTTGAGCAGGACTCGTGAAGTGGAAAAATTTAGAAACAGCTATTTAAAATTTCTACAAAAGGCTTTTGAAAATACAAGTCTGCTGCAAGAAGCTTTATATCATTTTGCACTTAATAAACATAATTTATTTTCCTGCTTGATAAAATGCAAACTATTAAACATAAAAAATAAAGCTTATAGCAATGCTTTATGGTCAATTGGCAGCTGGGCATTATATAAATCTAGAGATTCTTTTGTTGCAAGGAAAAATCTTCTAGAAAGTCTTGGATATTCACATACTAAAATATTTAATCTAAAATTTTTAATGGCTCTTTTACTTAGCCATTTTCCATTATTTATGCTAAACACTTATGAAAAGCTTAAAAAAGGATCTGGGAGAGCCTATTAATGAACATACATACTGAAAAGAAAGTAAGTCTGTCAAAAAATATATCATTCGTAATGTTTGCAAGCATATTCAGGCAATTTTTATCTCTCTTTTCAGGAATTGTTGTAGCCAGAATATTACTACCGCAAGATTTTGGAATAATAAGTATGGCTGCAACTTTTAGCGGCTTAATCGATGTATTCAGTAAATTTGGAATGGAAACTTTTATAATTAGCCGTCAGAATCTATCAAAGACTGATATTAACTCAGTTTATCTACTCAATATTCTTGCAGGTATTGTTTTTGCTATAATAATGATCATAATATCTCCTGTAATTGCAAATATTTATAGAACCCCTGAAGTAAAATATATTCTATTTTTTGCAGCAATATCACTTTTGATCACTTCTTTTATAAGTATACCAAGGGCTTTGCTTATTAAGAATATGAGACAAGACGTGGTATCGAAAATAGAAATAGTTCAAAGTCTTTTAAATGTCGGTCTTATAATAGTATTTGCTCTTTTAGGTTTCCGTTATTTAAGTTATGTAATTCCATTATTAATCGTTAATTCAGCAAGTTGTATAATTTATCTTGTTATAACAGGATGGAAATTCTCAATAGACTTTAGTAAAGATATTTTCAGTCAAACTTTTGCTTATAGCAAAAGTTTCTTACCTAAAACGATCCTTACATTCTTTGTTTATAATTCTGATTACATATTTATCGGGTATTTATTAGGTCCAACTTTATTAGGATATTACTTTTTTGGCTTTGATAAAGCTTCAATACTTGTAGGATTACTCGTAGGTCTTCATTGCAATATATTTTTCCCCATCTTTTCAAAATTACAAGCAAATAAAAATGATTTAAAAACTACTTTCTTTTCACTTATGGAAAAGCAAGCTTTTATAGTATATCCATTGATTTTCGCTCAGATAATGCTGGCAAAAGAGCTAATCAACCTGATTTATGGAGCAAGGTGGGACAATTCTATTTTAATTTTCCAGTTAATTCTGGGATATATCTTTGTACGTATAACAGCTTCAATTATTCATGTTTTATTTGATGCTGTTAATATGCCTCAACAAAACCTAAAACACTTTTTACTTATTACACCAATATGTCTCGTGGCATTCTTTATAGGAATCAAACTTGGAAACCTAAAAGGAGTAGTAATAGCAGCTTTTGTTGCTCATTTATTTGCAAGTTTCTTACTGTTTATTCGTGTCTGTTTTGTTTTTAAGTGGGATTTCAGTGAATTTTTATCATATCTGTCCAAATTTTTTATTCCAATTATTTTACAAATTCCTGTTATTATTCCATTAAAATTATATTTAAATTACCTGACTTTACCGGATTACATCACAATATTAATAATGGTTCCAATTATTTTTACTTTATATATATTCTTAACAAGCTTATTCTTAAAAGACTTTTATAATAACGTTGTGGAACCTACCAGACTGAAAATATTGTCCATAATAGGAGATAAACTGGTAATGGATTGATAAAGGTAAAATTATTATTCCTGGAGAACTAAGAGGTTATCCAGAAAATAAAAAATGTACAATTGTCATTGCGAAGATTCCAAAGGAATCTGTGGCAATCTATCCATTATGCTATTAAGGACAGCGGAAAAAATCATTAAAGATTTTGATGAAAAAATGCGAAGCGGGAGTGAAGTTTTTGGGAAAAGCAGCTTCGCTGGTCTGGACTAAAAACGAAACTCATTCTATCTTTTGTGATTTTTGTAGGCTGCTTCCTGCGCGAAGCGGGAGCTGCGCAAGCTCATTCCTGTGCTCAGCTATTATTCAGAATTGAAAAGATCGCCACGGTTTCTTTTAGAAACCTCGCGATGACAGTGCAAAGCACCTTGCAATGATAATATTCTCATTAATTAGATTCTGATCTTTACCGATAAAACTGATATTACCAGAATTTTTATATTTGCTTTGTCATTTTTCTATAAGTAAAATTAGAAAAGTTACATAACAAAAAAGTTTTATTATGTCTGGAGTAGTTTATTTTTTATACAAGATAGCAAGAGCGCTTTATCTTGCCCATATACCTTTGTTACCTGCGTTAATCAAGTTATTTATCAGGGTTATATTTGCGTGCAGCCTTCCTTATACTGCCAAAATTGGAGAAAACACCATTCTAGGTTATGGGGGACTTGGAATAGTGATTCATTCTGACAGTATAATAGGTAAAAACTGTATAATTTCTCAGGGAGTTACAATTGGAGGGAGCAGCCGCAATCCTAAAGTACCTGAAATAGGGAATAATGTTTTAGTTGGGGCAGGTGCTAAGATTATCGGCCCGATAAAAATAGCTGATAACGTTGTAATTGGAGCCAATTCTGTCGTAACCAAAGATATTCCTTCAAACGTATTGGTAGCAGGCATACCAGCCAGAGTAATTAAAGAAAATATTAATATTAATGACTATTTATAGTTATTAAACACATAATTATTATGAAAAAGACCAAACAAAAACTAAAGGTACTCCATTTAATCTCTTCTCTAGCTATTGGAGGAGCAGAGAGACTGCTTGTTGATTTAATTAAAGTATCCAATTTATGTTCTAGCGATAAAAAATGTTATAACAAATCAAATAATGATGTTGAGTTTATCATTGTCATTATAAATGATGTAATAGACGAAGAATTAAGGCAACAATTAATTTCTACCGGCTACAGCGCTTATTTTCTAAATAAAAAAGAACGTGATAAAAACCCTAAATACCTATTTAAACTCCTTGATATAGTTAAAAAGCACGATATAGATATTATTCACTCTCATAATAATGGCAGTAAATACTGGGCAATATTGTGCAAGCTGATAAACTATAAATTAAAGTTAGTTCACACCATTCATGACTCTGTGATTTTTAAAAAGCCAGATAAATTAAGTCTTTTTAAACACAATAGTTTTACAAACCCAATCATGAACTTATTTAAAAACAATAACATCAAAAAAACAACCCTAGTATACGGTGGTTCAGGCAGATTAAATCTCTTTATCCATAAAATTTTTATAGATATGAATATAGCTATATCTAAAGCTATTTTAGAGGAATGTAATAACAATGGAATCAAGAAAAAAACCCTGATATATAACGGTATTGATACTAAAAGGGTTAGTAATATTACCAGACAACATAATAGAAACATGGAAACATTAAATATAATAAATGTTTCCAGAATTACATATCATAAAAAAGGTCAGGACATACTTATAAAAGCCCTTAAAGAGTGTAAAGATAAAGGCCTGAATTTTACCTGTAGTTTTGTAGGTGGTGTGTATGATTATGATAAAGCGTCTATAGAGTATCTAAAGGATCTTATAAAGAATTATAATTTAGAAAACGAAATCTCATTTTTAGGTAATAGAAACGATATTCCTGATTTACTGGCAAAGGCAGACTTGTTTATATTGCCATCAAGACATGAAGGCTTGCCTTTAGTTTTACTAGAAGCCATGGCTTCAGGGTTACCTGCTATTGCCAGTAATATTTCCGGTTCAAATGATATAATTAATCCTGAAGAGAATGGCTTGTTATTTGAAAGTGAAAACCATACTGATCTGGCTAATAAGATTTTAGAGCTTTACAATAACCAGAACAAAATGCATTATCTGGCACAAAATGCCCATAAGCACGCACAGCAGTTTGATATTTCAATAATGTGCAAAAATTATTATGCTTTATACAGAAAATTAGTTAAAAAATTATGAAAAATAACTCAAAAATATTAATGATAGGCCCTGATCCAGATTCTTTTGGAGGAATTTCCTCCGTAATAAAGCTGTATCAAGGATCTTTTGATAATGTAATGTTTTTATCGTCATGCAAAAATGGCAATATCATTAGTAAAATCTTGTTTTTTGGTTATTTTTTACTAAAATATATCCTTATCTTGTTTAAAAATAAGAGTTTAAGGATAATCCATATCCATGTATCTACAGGTGCAAGCTTATTTAGAAAATCAATAGCCGTAAATATAGCAAAATTACTCAATAAAAAGGTTATATTTAATATACATCCAGCTAGATTTAACGAATTTTACAAAAATTCTCATCCACTAATAAAGGCCTATATTAAAAATATACTTGATAAAAGTGATTTAATCTTAATATTATCCGAAAAAATCAAAATTGATCTTATGAATATATGCCCTGATGGCAATTTTAAAGTATTATATAACCCAATTACTATAAAAGAGCTTAAAATAAAAACATCTGAAGATATAAAAGCCTTGTTTTTAGGTAAATTATGCCGTAATAAAGGTGTTTATGATATTATTGAAGCCGCAAAACAAGTAAAAAGCGATAATATTAAAATATATTTATATGGGGACGGTGATTATAAACACTTCCAAAAATTAATAGAATCTAATAATTTACAAGATAAAATGTTTATATCAGGTTGGATTTCTGGAGATAAAAAAGAGAAAATTATAGAGACCTCAGATATATTTGTTTTACCCTCTTATACTGAAGGACTGCCAATCTCAATTTTAGAAGCAATGGTAAATGGATTACCAATAATATCAACTCCTGTTGGTGGAGTTCCTGAAGCCGTTATAGATGAAGTAAACGGTTTTTTAATTGAATCTGGAAATTATAACGCTCTTGCTGATAAAATAGAACTTCTGGCAAATAATAAAGAACTTAGGAATAAAATGGGTCAAGAGAGTTTCAATATAGCCAGGGAAAAATTTGATATTAGTGTAATAGTAAACCAATTAAAGGGCATTTATGAAGAACTATTGGGATAAAAGCAATATATACGACTCTTTTAACAGGTTATATAACTATGTCATCAAACATGATTATACAGGCATAGATGTATTTGATGGCCTAAACAGCAAGCTTTTTAAGGATACACCTTTATATAAAAGCAAACTCTTTCGACTTGCCCTAATTCAATTTTGTAAAAGAAGTCCTGTAAATTTCAGGAAGCTTTTACTCGTTTCCCCGGGATTTAATCCTAAAGCAGGTGCATTGTTCCTCTTAGGCAACCTGAATATGTATAAAGCCACAAATGATGATCAATACAAAAATGAAGCTGAAAGATTATTCTACAAGTTAAAAGAAACACATATACATAGATATAAAGGTATTAGCTGGGGATATAATTTTGAATGGCAGGCAAGGGCTTTCTTTGTACCTATAGATACACCAAATATAGTTACAACTGTGTGTGTTGGTAAGGCATTACTAGAATATTATAATATTTTCCAGGATAAAGAGTCATTAGAACTCGCTGTACAGGCTGCTGAATTTATTCTTAACGAGATGATTAAATTTGAAGATGAAAACAAACTTTGTTTTGGCTATATACCAGAAGAAGATGCAGAAGTGCATAATGCTAATCTTCTTGCTGCAAGCTTTTTATCATCTTTAAACCAATATATTAAAATTCCTGATTTAGATAAAAAAATCATAAAATCACTCAATTTCTCAATTTCTGATATCAATAAAGACGGATCATGGCCTTATGGGACAAAGCCATTTCATCGATGGGTTGACAACTTTCATACAGCCTTTAATATTGAAAGCCTTATTAATATTAAAGAAAATCTAAATTTAATAGATTTAACCCGAGTTATAGATAAAGTAACAGATTTTTATTTTGATGAACTGTTTACAAATGAAGGAATGCCGAAGTATTACAATAATAACCTTTATCCCGTCGATATTCATGTGATCGCTGAAGCAATTATCCTTATAAATAGACTCAAACTTTTCAAAATTACTAATAATCAGGAAAAAATTGCAAAAATTGAGAAAAAACTTCTTGAATTAATCAATGTTTTTCAGGATAAAAAGGGATATTTTTACTACCAAAAAGGAAAATATTTCTGGAATAAAACCCCATATATCAGATGGGCACAAGCCTGGATGTTTTACGCTCTTAGTGATATTATTCTTTTTGAAAAATTATATTCAAATAATCCAAATGAACTTTCACAGACGCAAGTTTATAATTTATAATAATATATTCAGTTAAATTAGTTTTGATGATGAGTTAATTTCTTCCGTCGCTGGTGCTAACGCACATAATTAGGTCATCACCGGAATGATTGGTGACATAATTATGTGACTGTGTCACCTACGAGTTTTCAAGGCTCCTCCAGAAACAAACTCCTCATCAATTAAATACTAGTATTCTGTTTCAAAAGTTAAGGTTTTTTATATTTTTATGAGTAAGTTTAAAAGTTTAATTATACTAACATTTATTCTATTCATTGGGTTATTACTAAGTATTTTACCCATAAAAGTCCCTGGGGGCATAGATAAAATCTTTCATTTTATAGTTTTTTACGGTACAACAACATTTTCAACGTATATTATAATTAAAGCTTTTGGAAATAAGTGGATTAACCATTACCTTATAGCAATACTTATGATAGGCGGCGGATTAGCCACTTTATCAGAGTTGATTCAAGACTATGTTCCATTAAGAAGTTGTGATTTAGATGATTGGTTTATCAACCTTACAGGAATAGGAGCCTCTATTCTTGTTACTTACCTTTTAAATCAAAGATCAATAAGAGAATCAGAAATCCTTGAAGAAGAATTTTTAAGTAAGTAAACTCAGAATACAATAGTGCAATAACGTAAACTAATAGCTTTAATTAAGTCTGCTAGTTTCAGTGGCTATAGGTGATGACTTAAGTTAGGTAATGGATATTACCAAAATACATCTTTAATAATAGTAACAATCAATTAAAAAGAAACTTTATCAACGCTTTTTATCAAATATAATTACATAATAATTATATTTAGTTTGAGTTGGAAAATTATGAAAAAGGTATGCGTTTTAGGACTGGGATATATTGGCCTACCAACTGCAAGTATGCTTGCAAATAATGGATACGAGGTATATGGAGTAGATATATCACCAAAAGTAGTTGATATTATTAATAATGGAGATATTCATATTGAAGAACCAGGGCTTAAAACCCTTGTTAAAGCAGCAATTAATTCCGGAAATCTAAAGGCGTATCTCACCCCTCAAGAAGCAGACATATTTATTATAGCTGTTCCAACGCCTATAGATGAGAATAAAAAGTCTGATTTAAGCTATATAAAGTCTGCTGCTGAATCTATAGTTAATAAATTAAAAAGCGGTAACCTCGTTATACTCGAATCAACATCTCCTCCAGGCACTACCAGAGATTTTTTAGTACCTATTCTTGAAAAATCCGGCTTAAAAATTGGAAAAGAGCTTTTTATAGCTTATTGTCCGGAAAGAGTTTTACCTGGAAAAACCATTAATGAGCTAATTCAAAATACTAGAATAATAGGTGGCATAAATCAAACTTCAGCTCAACAAGCCAGAGAAATTTATATATCATTTGCCGAAGGAGATATACACTTAACTGACGCCACTACAGCAGAAATGGTCAAGATAATGGAAAACACTTACAGAGATGTAAATATCGCATTAGCTAATGAATTGGCTCAAATTTCACATAATATAGGAGTAAATGCTTGGGAAGTTATTAAGCTGGCTAACTTACATCCAAGAGTAAGAATCCATAACCCTAGTCCAGGTGTTGGAGGACATTGTATTTCTGTAGACCCCTGGTTTATAGTAGAAAAAGTTTCTACTCTGGCTAAATTAATAAACCAATCCAGAAACATAAACGACTCTATGCCTGAGTTTACTTATGATCTGCTTTTACGTCAGGTTAAAGATATTTCCAATGCTAAAATTACAATCTTAGGGATAACTTATAAAGCTAATATAGATGATATCAGGGAATCTCCTGCTGTCAAAATAATTGAAATGATTAACAATAACCCTAATTTAAGATTGTCTATTTATGATCCACACGTTAAATACTTTGATTATGAGTTATCGGGCTTTGAAGAAGCCTTTAAAAACAGTGACTGTATACTTTTAACTGTAGATCATGCCGAGTTTAAATATCTGGATCCAGAGCAAATCGCTAAAATAGTAAGGAATAAAATAATTATAGACACCAGAAATGCTCTTAATAGACAAAAATGGGAAGAAAATGGCTTTAAATACATACTCCTTGGCGAAGGTTAGTCTTCATAATTAATTTTATGACCATTTTAGAAAGCAATCATAGATACTCAAGTTGCTACTTAAATAATTTTGAATATCATTGCGGTGACACAGTCACATCATTAAGTGATTAATCCTTCCAATAATACCATTATCATTATAAGGGTACTTCGCACTGTCTTAAGTCATCTATCATTCCAATTGCACACTCTGTCATTGCGAGGTACTTCGTACAGTCATTGGTCATCAATCATTCCAATAATACACCATGTCATTGCGAGCCATGAATCGTGGATAGCCAGCATCAATTATCCTTGCGTGGCAATCCCTAAACAATAAATTTATGCAGGTAACAACTTGAATTCATAGATATATTTTAAGCAAAATTTATTTTAATCTGATAAACAAGTATAAGCTTGGCTCAGAAAAGATGATAGATTTAATTAAATAGTTAGATTAAAATTAACTTTATTAATGCTTTAGTAAGATTAAAATAAGGAAATACCTTGCTTAATACTTCAGAAAAATTTCAAAAAGCTTTAGAACTGCATTATGCGGGAAGTATTGATGAAGCTGAACTCCTGTACGAAGAACTTTTAGGGGAAATGCCTCAGGATGATCTGCTTTTATCTTATTTGAGCCTTATTGCAATAGATAAAAAAGATTTTGATAAAGCTATAAATTATACTAATCAAGCAATAAGCATAAATCCGGATCCTAAATATTATGAAGATCTTGCAAATTTGTACTACGATAAAAAAGACTTTAATAAAGCTATAGAAGCCTATTTGCAGGTTTTAACATTAGATCCCAATAATCATAATATTCTATTTAATCTTGGATTGTCTTTCCTGTCTGAAGATAGAGTCGATGAAGCGATAGATTTCTTCAAAAAAGCATTGAGTGTAAATCCTGATGATGCTGAAATTTATTATAATCTAGCTCTTGCTTATGTTGAAAAATGTGAGTTCAAAGAAGCTATAAACAGTTTGAATCATAGTATTAAAATAAAACCTGATTATCCAGATGCAAACTTTCTTCTGGGATGTATTTTTCTTCAAACAAGTAATTTTGAGGAAGGATGGAAGCTTTATGAATGGAGATTCTTTAAAAAAGATGCAATTGAGCTTTTAAATTTCTCCAAACCAAGATGGGATGGTTCTGATATAAAAGATAAAACCATATATGTTTATCACGAACAGGGATATGGTGATTCAATCATGTTTGCAAGATTTCTACCACTATTAAGTACAATTAGTAAAAAAGTTCTGTTTAAGCCACAAGCAGGATTAGAAAAACTTTTTAAAGAAAGTAATTTGCCAGTTGATATTATAGATAATTCAGTACCTAGTTTTAATCTGGAATTTGATACATATATCCATTTATTGAGCTTACCGGGAATACTAAAAGTAAATCAATATAATATTCCTTTTAAAAATAATTATCTTAAATCCAATAAAGAAAAAACAAATCAATATAAACAAGAGTATTTTAACAATGAACAATTTAAAATAGGCATTGCCTGGCAGTCAAATCCCAATATTGAAAAGAAAAGACCTATTCCACTAAAATATTTTTATAAACTAGCTGGTTTGAAAAATATTAAACTGTACTCTCTTCAAAAAGGGTATGGTATAGAGCAACTCGATAATATTCCTGAAGAAGTCGAAATAATAAATATTGGCAAAACATTCAATAATTTTTCAGATACAGCAGCAGCTATACAGAACCTGGATCTTGTTATAACCATAGATACCTCTATTGCTCATTTATCAGGATCTTTAGGTAAGAGTACATTAGTATTATTGCCCTATTCTCCTGACTGGCGTTGGTTATTAGATAGTGAAAACAGCATATGGTACGACAGTTTAAAGCTATACAGACAAAAAACTCCCGGAGATTGGGACGAAACTATGAAAAGAATACTATTGGATATAAAGGATATTCTCGATAGTTAATTCTACTTGATCAATACTTTGCTTTTAGACCTAAATTATATAATAATAAATTGTTGTAAGTTATCCAGAGCCAATCTTTTAGAAAACGGAAATAAAATATGAACCGGAAGATATTTATAGCTGGACATAAAGGTCTTGTTGGAAGCGCAATTCATAGACAGCTTATTAAAGAGGGATTCACAAATATAATTACAAAAACAAGACAAGAACTTGATTTATTGGATACTAAGCAAGTTTTTGAGTTTTTTGAAAAAGAAAAACCAGATTGGGTTTTCCTTGCTGCTGCAAAAGTTGGTGGAATTCATGCAAATAATACTTATCCTGCTGATTTTTTGTTGGAAAATCTTAAAATTCAAAGTAATATCATAGAATCTAGCTATAAAAATAATGTAAAAAAGCTTCTCTTTCTCGGATCAAGCTGCATTTATCCTAAAAATGCACCGCAGCCATTAAAAGAAGAGTATCTTTTAACATCTCCTTTAGAACCTACAAATGAGGCTTATGCTATAGCAAAAATAACCGGAATAAAGCTTTGTAATGCTATGAATAAACAATATGGTGCAAATTATCTTTCTGTAATGCCTTCCAATCTTTATGGATTAAATGATAACTATCACCTTGAAAATGCTCATGTATTGCCAACTTTAATCAGAAGATTTCACGAAGCAAAAGAAAAAAATCTGGATGAAGTTATAATCTGGGGAACAGGAACCCCAAGGCGTGAGTTTATGTATAGCGATGATTTGGCTGAAGCCTGTATTTTCTTAATGAAAAACTATGAGACTAAGGATATAGGTGAATTTATAAATATAGGAACAGGCACTGATTGTACAATTATGGAACTAGCAGAAACAATAAAGCAAATGGTAGGATTTAAAGGCAAAATATCTCTCGATCTTTCAAAGCCTGATGGCACTATGAAAAAACTTCTCGATGTATCAAGAATTAATTCCCTTGGCTGGAAAGCTAAAACAACTTTAGAAGAAGGGATTAAGAAGTCTTATCAAGATTTCCTGACAGGACTTAGCGTTAGATTATAACAATAAAGTAATTAAATAATTGTAGCGTGTCATAGTATTATTATCACTATATAAAGTCCCTTTTATTATATTTATAGGCGAAATTTAGAAAATATAGTAAAATTAATAAAATAATATTAATAGCTGGGCATAGAGAAACTTATGAATTCTGAAAATAAAATAAATGTATTAATAGTTGATGATTCGGCTTTAATGCGCAGGATGATTACCGATATATTAAATAATCATCCTAAAATTAATGTTATTGGTACAGCGTCAAACGGTAAAATAGCTCTAGATCAACTTGAAAAGTTAAAACCGGACGTAATTACACTTGATATAGAAATGCCTTTAATGAATGGCATTGAAACTCTAAAAGAAATCAATCATATTAGACCATTGCCTGTAATAATGTTTAGCAGTCTCACTAAAGCTGGTGCAGAAACAACCCTTCAAGCTTTAGAATCCGGTGCTACTGATTTTATTACCAAGCCTGATCCTAAATTAGGACAGACATTTGAAAGCATAAAAGATGAACTCATATCTAAAGTTTTAGCAGCAGCAGAAATAAATCAAAGCAAAATTAGTCAGACAATTCAGAAAATAAGCTCAAAAGTCTCGATTATTAATCGATCTTCAAAAAGCACTAATATTAAAACAGTCGTAATTGGAACATCTACTGGTGGACCACAAGCATTAAAATCAGTAGTACCATACTTACCCGAAGATTTACCTGCTCAAATTCTAATTGTACAGCATATGCCTCCAAAATTCACTGATTTACTTGCACAAAGACTGGATAAATTAAGTCAAATAAGTGTTAAAGAGGCACAGGAGGGCGATTTATTAAAAAGAGGGTTAGCCCTTATGGCTCCAGGAAACTACCATATGTGTGTTGAGGACAATAATAGTATAAAATTAAACCAGGAGCCGCCTTTATGGGGAGTAAGGCCAGCAATTGACTTGACTTTATCATCTGCAGCTAAAATATTTAATAAAAATTTAATTTGTGTAATTCTTACAGGGATGGGACATGACGGCACACAAGGTGCTAAAGCAGTTAAAAAGTTCGGAGGCTATTGTATAGCTGAAGATAAATCTACCTGTGTTATTTACGGCATGCCCAAAAGCGTTATAGATGCAGGTTGTGCAGATAAAATAGTCCCTCTTCCTGAAGTAGCAAATGCAATTATAGAAGCTGTTTATAGGTAATAGAAATGAAAGATAAAACCATAGAAAATAATAACCTTGATAATTTTGAGTTTATTCTGGCAGGAAAAATTCCATCACCTGAAGAATTTGCCATATTTAAGAAAAAGATGGCTTTATTAATTAATCTTGATTTAACTAACTATAAAAGTAGCCAAATGGAAAGAAGAATAACTTCTTTAATGCATCGGCACAATATAAACAGCCTTATGGAATATTATCATCTTTTAAATAAGGATTCTAAGCACCTTACTGAGTTTATAAATATGTTAACCATAAATGTTACTGAGTTTTTCAGAAATCCTGAAAAATTTCTTGAATTAGAAACCAAGTATATTCCTGAATTAATGCAAAAAAGCCAAAGATTAAAAGTCTGGTCATCAGGGTGTTCAACTGGAGCTGAAATTTATACTCTTGCAATGATTTTGGATAAATTTAATATTCTTGAAAAATGCACTTTAATAGCATCAGACTTTGATCAAACCGCTATTAATAAAGCTAAAGAAGGTATTTTCCCAATGTTTGAACTGAAGAGTGTCCCGAATGAATATAAAAGACATTTTAAAGCAATTGATAATACTGAAGAAAAAGTCCAGTTCAATCCTCATTTAATCTCAAAAGTAAAATTTGAAAGAAGAGATCTGTTAAACAGTAAGTTTGAAACAGACTTTGACTTAATTCTATGTAGAAATGTAGTAATTTATTTTACAGAAGAAGCCAAAGATCATTTATATGAGAGCTTTTATAATAGTTTAAAACCTGGCGGAATACTATTTATTGGATCAACAGAAAGAATAAATAAATCTAAAGAATTAGGATTTAATCTAAGATCATCTTTCTTTTATCAAAAATAGAGCTTTGAAATCTTATACTGTATAATAAATTTTGTGATTCATCTGAGTAAGGTTATTTAATGACGAAAAACATTTTTATAGTTGAAGATGATCCCGATGTATTATCTTTATTAAGTCATATTTTAAATAAAAATGGTTACAAAACTCGTACTTTTACCTGTGGGGAAGATATTTTAAAAGATATAGAGGTAGAAAAACCCGATCTAATTTTGCTTGACCTTATTTTGCCAGGGATTAACGGGTTAGAAGTCTGTGAGAAGCTGAAAAGTGATCCAGATACCTGGAATATTCCGATCATCATACTTACTACAAGAAGCTATGAATTTGATATTGTTACAGGTCTCAATGTAGGAAGTGATGATTACATTACAAAACCATTCAGCGAAAAAGTACTTCTTGCAAGAATTAAAACTGCCTTACGCAGAGAAGAAAGAAAAGATTTAAATAAAAACGATATTATAAAAATCAAGGATTTAGTGATAGATCCAGACCGTTTCCAGGTATCTGTTAAATCAAAAATCATCAATTTTACAGCTTCGGAATTTAAAATTCTCCATTTCCTTTCAAGTAATAAAGGAGTTGTGTTTTCTAGGGATCAACTTTTTGAAAATATTCGAGGACTTGAAAGTGATTATGTGAATAGATCCATAGACATTATGATTGGGAGAATACGTAAAAAAATTGGGATTTATAGTGAATATATTGAATCACTTTATGGTATCGGATACCGTTTTAAGGAATTTAAAGAATAAAATGTATCATTAATTTTGAAATTATAGTACCTGTTAAGTCTATTTATTATATAAGTCTAGATATCTATTTAAAAGAAGAACAGTTTCAATAAATTTTGTACTAACTGGTTCCTTTAAATGTTACCGTAAATTTACATAAAATATTTAATAAATATATAAAACAGTTAATTAAAAAATAAGGTCAAAATACTTTAATTTACTAATTAAAACTGGTATTTTATAAATATTTTTTATGATATAAATAAGAGATATTAAAAGCTTATTTTTGTTTTAACAACTTGATAAACAGATTTTATAACTATATAAACCAGTATTTACAACATTTTAAAAGGTTTTTAAAAATTATACATTTTTAAAACATTTTGTTTGTTTTTTTGAAAAAATGGCTTGTTAAAATAGGTTCATCTGATAAAACTTAATGTACCTATTAGTTTAAAAGAAAAATATTCTCGAAATAATTTTCTACCAAAACTTTACGTCACAAAGTCTTGATGTTGATCTTTAATTATAAATATGGCATAATGGTACCACAATACAGGAATACATTTAAACTCAAAATCTCATTTTTAAAAATCTTGTCCAGGAGAATTGTAAGTAGTAAGGGAGCTTTTATGTTTACTATTTCAAAAAATAATGACAAAACAGTAAACCCTCAAAAGCCTATGATTCCAATAGGAATTATTGCTAATTTTCTAGAATTATCTCCTAAAACATTAAGGTTTTATGAAAAAAACAAGCTGCTCATTCCCGCAAAAACCTTAAAGAAGAGAAAGCTTTACTCCTTGAATGATCTTGAAAAAGGCAAAGTTATTAAGTATTTATCTATTGAATTAGGTGTTAACATAGCAGGCATCAAGATCATATTCTGTTTACTCACTCAACTTCGTAAAACTGAACCTGAAAAGCATATAGAATATATCAACAAATTAGTTCAGGAAAGTGAATCATCTTAAATAAAAACTCTTAATAAGTGACCACCCAAAGAACAGAAGTTAAAAAGATAGCAAATTTCATTCTTGTTTATGTAAATACCTATTATATAAAAGTGTACAATATAAATTCTAATTATATTTAATTTACTAATTCCCATGCTTTACAAAGACTGAAACTAAGTCTATATTTTAATAAGAACAAGTTAATTATTTAAAAAAATGTAAGGAGATACCTACATGATTCACTGGTTTAAAAACTTAAAAATATTTCAAAAAATCATTGGTTTAGCCGCCATCATGCTACTTTTTATTGTTATTGTTGGAAGTACAGGTTTTTACTATCTTCATAAAAGTGTATTGGCTATGCATTATGCATATCATGATGGTTTATTACCTATTCAATGGCTTAATGATAGTAGAACTCAGGTAAGGGCGAATGAAGCTAGCCTTTTATGGATGATAACTACCAAAGATCCGGATTTAAAAGAAAAATATGCTCAGGACATTGGAAGCAGAGCAAAAACATTCAACGAAAATATAGCTAAGTATGAAAAAACCGAGTTAGACGATTATGAAAGAAAACAACTTGATAAATTAAAAGAACATATGAAAATATATAGAGATGCAAGAGTTAAAGTTGCTGACTTAGCTCTAACTGGAAGAACGGAAGAGGCATATGCATATTTTGTTAAAAATAAAACCCTGTTTGGTGCTGCGAATGATTATATTCGTGATCTAGCTAGTTATGTTCAGAAAGATGTTGAAAAAGATAATAACAAAAATGAGGCAAGCTCGAATTTTGCATATATTATTATTATTATAAATATACTAACATCAATACTTATTGCAACAGCATTAGGTATATATATAGCCAAAATAATAACAAAACCACTAATGATAACTTTAGAAAAAGTTCAAGAGGTGGCAAAAGGTAATCTTACAATTGAAGAAATTGATATTGAGTCTAAGGATGAAGTTGGTCAACTTGCTGTAGCACTTAACACCATGACTAAGAACTTACGAAATCTTGTTACACAAGTTATGCATTCAGTAGAAGAAATCTCAGCCGGATCTGAAGAAATGACCGCCGCTACTGAGCAGACTGCTCAAGGATCTCAGCAGGTTGCAACAAGTGTAACACAATTAGCTGCAGGATCACAGGAACAGGCAAACAGTGTAGCAAAAAGCGTTGAAAATATTAACCAAATAAATGAATTCATAAAACAAATAACACAAACAGTAGATGGAGCAGCAAAAGCAGCACAGATATCAACCGATCAGGCAAAAGGTGGTTCTGAGCAGGCTGAAGTAGCCATAAATAAGATAAATGAAATCAAGACTTTCTCAATGAATATGTCAAAAGATATCGATGAGCTTGGTAAATTAAGTACAGAAATAGAAGCTATTGTAGATCTAATAAAAGGAATAGCAGGTCAGACAAACTTATTGGCATTAAATGCAGCAATAGAAGCAGCACGTGCAGGAGAACATGGTAAGGGCTTTGCGGTTGTAGCTGATGAAGTTAAAAAACTTGCTACCCAGTCTGCTGAGGCTACTGATAAAATTACTGCAATGATAAAAGAAATTCAGAATAAAACTAAGATTACAGTAGAAACAGTAGATACTGGTGTAAAAAAAGTAGATGAAGGTGTTGTCACGGTTGAAATAGTTGAAAAAGCTCTTCAAGAATTAGCTCAAAGGACTAATAATAACAAAAATATGATGGAAAATACCGTTGAAAATATGAATAAACTAATGCATAATTCTGATAACGTTCTTAGAATGATGGAAAATATTTCAGCAGTTACAGAAGAATCAGCAGCAGGTGCTGAAGAAATATCATCTATTACTGAAGAGCAAACTGCTAGTCTGGAAGAAATTTCTGCAAGTTCTCAATCATTAGTAAAAATCGCTGAAAACCTCCAAAAACAAGTTTCTACATTTAAAGTTTAAATAAACTTGTAATTAAAGATATAATATATTAAAAAATAATGAGGTTAAAATTTATGATAGAAGAGTTCAAAGATCAAAAAGAAGTGCAGATGATAGTATTTAAACTGGGTAATGAAGAATATGCCGTGCCAATTACCAGTGTACAAGAAATAATTATGCCTCAAACCACTACAAAAATCCCCAAATCCCCCCACTTTGTAGAAGGGGTAATAAACCTAAGAGGCCATATTATTCCAATTATTGACGGAAGAAAAAAATTCCAGATGGAAGTCATAAGCAAGATCTCAAATGAGACCAGAATTATGGTATTAGATGTTAATCAAGAGATCATAGGTTTAGTGGTTGATGCTGTATCTGAGGTGATTCATTTGCAGACAGCTGAGATAGAACCTCCACCTGTAGACGTTGGAGAAGATTCAGACTTTTTATTGGGAGTAGGCAAATTTCAAAATAGATTGCTAATTCTACTAAATCTCAAAAACTTCTTAGATATCGATGAAGCAAGTAGTCTAAAAAATCTAACTAAAGTAGTTGAGTCAATAAATCAAGCCAAAGAAACTCAACTTGAGCAGTTAGAAATTGAAGTAAGTCCAAAAAAAGTAAAATAGACTTTTAGATTGTATTACAGGTTAATCTAAGGAGTTAAACGTGGAATTAGATCAATATTTAGGGCTGTTTATAGCTGAATCACAGGAAAATCTTCAAAAATTAAACGAAAACCTGCTAAAGCTTGAAACTAACCCTGAAGATTTGGATATACTTAATGATATATTCAGGGTAGCACATACCTTAAAAGGTATGTCAAGGACTATGGGCTTTAATAACATTGGCGATCTAACACATAATATGGAAAACCTTCTTGATCCATTGAGAAATGGCACCGTTAAAGTTAATGATATTATCATTAATATCCTGTTTAAGTGTCTTGATGGGCTTGAAGAACTTGTAAAAAAAGTAATTGACGGTAACTACGAAGATAAAGCTTCTGCTAATCACGATTTAATCCAAAAACTTCAAGAACTATTGAGTAGTGAACCTATGGAAGAAGCTAAAGCTTCAAGCGAAATCACTTTTAGTGATTATGAAAGAACCTTAATAGATAGCTCAAGAGAAAAAGGTTATATTGTTAAAGAAATCATTATTTTTCTAGATAAAGATTGTGTTTTACCCGGTGCAAGAGCTTTCATGGTTAATAAAGCTGTCGAACCATTTGGTGAAATTATAAAAACCCAGCCTGACATCGAAGCTCTTGAAAATGGTGATTTTAAGGAATCATTTAAGTTATTCCAATTAACTCAGCATAGTAATGAGGAAATAATACAAGCAATTAAATCTGTATCTGAAATAAAAGATGTAATAATAAATGACTACAACTTTGACAAGGTGCAGGAACAACCATCTGAGAAAAATAATTCTGAAGAAAAAGAGAACTTTAAAACTGTTTCTAAAGCAATTCCCCAAACCATAAGAGTAAGCGCTGATCGTATGGATAAACTTATGGATCTTGTTGGTGAGTTAATCATCAGTAAAACCCGTATCAACCAGATTTCTAGCGACTTAAAAGTAGATGTTTTAGCAAGCGCCACAGAATCAATGGGACATATAACCTCTGATATTCAAGAAATAGTAATGAAACTAAGAATGGTAACCATTGAGCAAGTATTCAATAGATTTCCAAGATTTGTAAGAGATATTTCAAAAGAGCTTGGTAAAGAGGTTAATCTAAAAATAGTTGGCAAAGATACTGAAATGGATCGAATTGTTATTGATGAAATTGGAGATCCATTAGTCCATTTAATCAGAAATTCCCTTGATCATGGACTTGAAACACCTGAAGAAAGAATAACTTCTGGAAAATCCGCAAAAGGAACCTTGGAACTACTTGCTTTTAATGAAGGTGATAATATCATAATTAAAGTCAGTGATGACGGTAGAGGTATCAATCCTGACAAAGTTAAAAATATTGCTGTTAATAAAGGTGTTATTTCTTCTGAAGAAGCAAAAAATATGTCTGAAAAAGATGCCCTTGAGTTAATCTTTGCTCCTGGATTCTCAACAGCCGAAGTTGCAACAGATATATCAGGCAGAGGCGTCGGAATGGATGTTGTGAAGTCTAAAGTTACTGCTTTAGGTGGAAATGTTTCTATAGCATCAGAAAAGAATGTAGGAACCACAATTACAATTGCACTCCCTTCTTCAATGGCAATAGTACAGGCATTATTGATAAGAGTGGAAAGTGAAATCTATGCAGCTCCTCTTAACTATATTAGTGAAGTTATTGATGTTCCTATAAATCAAGTTAAAAAAGTCCAAAATAGAGAAGTAATTGTATTAAGAGGAAAAACGTTACCTTTAATCCGATTACATAAATTACTCGAAATTCCAAATGATCAGAATGCTGATAATAAGTCATTAACAGTAGTAATTCTAAAAAGCCAGGATAAATACCTTGGAATTATAATTTCTGAGCTTTTAACCCAGCAAGAAATAGTTATTAAGCCTATAAATAAAAAACTATGTGCTGATGGATTAATATCAGGCGCTACTACTCTTGGTGACGGTCATGTTGCATTAATCCTAAATATAAATACCTTGCTTAAAACTAATGGTATAGGAGATCAACATGTTTAATATTTCTGCTTATGAAGAGGATGTTTTAAGAGAACTCAGTAATATTGGTAGTGGAAACGCTGCTACTTCTCTTTCAATTATGCTAAATAAAAGGGTTGATATAAATATACCAGTAGTAAAATTTACTAACTTTAAAGATGTTCCTGATTTACTTGAGAATAAAACTCAGGAAAGAGTTATCTTTACTTTCAAGCTTACAGAAGCAATAAAAGGATGTATAGGATTTATTGTTACAAATGATGAATTGGAAAGAATTGGCAAAACAGCCTCTCAAGGTTACGAGATAGATTCTAAAACTGTCGTATCAGAGATTTCAAATATAATTTCAGGAGCATATATTGGCGCTATTGCTAATATGATGAATACTACTATTAATATATCGCCACCTGAAATAACACAAGATAAATTAGATGACCTTTTTAATTCGACAAAATTGTATATAAAAAATCTCTCCGATAAGATTTTATTTATAAGCACAAGATTAATTATTGAAGATGAAAAGTTCTCAGGTTTTTATATTTTCTTCCTTGAAAGTAACTCATTAAGAAAAATTTTAGATTATTTCAAAGCATATTAATAAAGATAAAAAGTAAGATGGATATACAATAATCAAACTGGAGGACTTATGTCAAAAAGAATACTGGTAGTAGATGATGCAGCTTTTATGAGAATGGTATTAAAAGATATGCTTACCAAGGCTGGTTTCGAAGTGATAGGAGAGGCAACAAATGGCCTCGAAGCAGTTGAAAAATATAAAGAACTGTCTCCTGATCTTGTTACCATGGATATTACCATGCCGCAATGTGATGGAATAGCTGCTCTAAAACAAATCATGTCTATAAATTCCAATGCTAAAGTAGTTATGTGCTCTGCTATGGGACAACAAGCCATGGTGTTAGAGTCTATTCAGTCAGGTGCTAAAGATTTTATCGTAAAGCCATTCCAGCCTGAAAAAGTTCTTGGCTCTGTGACAAAACTTCTAGGCTAAACATCTAAAAATATCTCTAATTTTTAAATATTTCCTGAAACAAAGAAAGATTTTTTACTTTTATCAATATAAAAAGAAACATATTTGCTTATTTTCGAGCAAATATGTTTCTTTATGATACTTATCTCTGAAAGATTAAAAAATTTTATGCAGAAGACTACTTAAAATGCAAATTGATAAAATTAATGATGTTAAATTTATAAACAAATCTCAAGCCAAGAATACTAAGTCACAAAAACCTGTTTAGTCAGAAAATAGAGATAATCCAAATTATCAAATGTCTAACCATTTTTATGATACTGTTTTCCTTGACAATAAAATAAGTCACCTATTGGAAACACATGATAAGCTGAACACGCCAACCTAATGCTTCCTTCCTTTGATAATGGAGCATCATTAATACTGAATTTTAGCATGGGTTGAAAACCTCTTTTAGAATTGAATTATCAAGAGAGACTGTTTGAAAGATGACAGTTTCTCTAGTTTTATAGACAGAATAGTCCTTTAACTTTTCAAGATAAGAGAAAGCGATCATACAAAGAAAAAGGAAGATCTCTTGAGACTTTAATGAGTGTTGCTGACAGCGATTTAATCCTATCTGAGACTTTAATATCTTGAATGTTTCCTCTATTGTC
>Ga0208968_1000392_pt1 | contig 31800 bp, 25 predicted proteins | sample RifOxyA3_FD_184031 | JGI IMG/M metagenome (GOLD analysis project Ga0208968, IMG submission 184031) | Groundwater microbial communities from Rifle, Colorado - Rifle Oxygen_injection A3 (SPAdes) | ecosystem: Environmental > Aquatic > Deep subsurface > Groundwater | place: Rifle, Colorado, United...
ACGGACAATAGCGCTGCCAAGGACGCCGGGGCAAAGCTCAATGTCTGGTTTACGAAGGACATTGATGGGGAGATCAGGGGTATACCCAGTGATAGCCTGTGGGACATTGGGGCGGATGAGAAGAGATGAGCACGTGAGCTGTGAGCGAGTCAGCGAGTGAGTGACAGAGAGACAGCCCATGTCAGACTCTGATTGCCATGCAGGCGGCAATAAGGTATCTTTTTCATGATGGAGAAGATATATATTGAAACCACAGTAGTAAGTTATCTGACGGCTTTTCCAAGCCGTGATATTATCGTGCTTGGAAAGCAGGAAATCACCCATGAAACGTGGCCTCTGATTGCGGACCGTTTTGAGCCTTTTATTTCAGCGTTGGTTTTGCAGGAAATCAGCAAGGGCGACGCGAATGCCGCATCCAAGAGGCTTGATGCGGTCAAAAACCTGGCATTGCTTGGTATCACGGCTGAAGCTGAATCCGCTGCGGCACTGCTGCTGGACAAGCGGGCTGTGCCCGCTGAGTTCCCGGAAGACGCGCTCCATATAGCCATTGCGGCGGTCAATGGCATGGAGTATCTGCTTACCTGGAACTTCTCGCATATAAACAATGCCTTTACCGCGAATATGATACGGCGGACCGTTGAGGCAGCGGGGTATTCTTGTCCGGTTATATGCAGTCCGGAAGAATTAATAACGGGGTAAAGATCATGAAAGACCCAATAGTTGAGGAGGTCAGGAAGGCCAGAGAGGAACATGCCCTCAGGTTCAATAATGACCTTTCCAAAATCTGCGCTGACCTGAAGGAACAGGAGCGTGTATCCGGAAAAAAGATAGTACACCTCCCTGCCAAGCGGTTTCAGACAACCGGAAGCTGATGTTTCGTGCTGGCTTAAATAATAAGGGCTACACTATCCTCGAAGCGCTGCTTGCGCTGATGATCATTTCCATCCTTTCCTTTCCCCTGTATCGTGTCCTGACCACTGAGAGGAAGATTTCCATTGGTGCCAGGGACCGGACAACAGCCTATTTTCTCGCAACAGGAGAAATGGAAAAGCTTTGGGCATTGGACCTGCCTGTTGCTGACCTTGCGGACAAGGAATACCGGCAAACCCTGAACAACAGGGAATTTGCTGTCAAACAAACGGTGAAAAAACGGTTCGATGAATTCGGGACAAGCCTTGATGAAGACTCCCAAAATCTGCGGGAAGTGACCATTGAGGTGTCATTAAAGGACCAGAAACTGGCCGCCTTTACCAGCTTATTTGGAGGGCTTGCGCATGCTGCCGCGGATTCTCTCTAACCGGAAGGGCTTCACTGTCATAGAGCTTGTGGCTGCCCTTGCGGTCACATCCGCTGTTATGCTCATTCTTTTCAGCGTATACGCTTTCACAGACCGCATGTATCAAAAAAGCGTGGGATATAGCGGCCTGAACCAGATTGCCGCGGGATTGGCAGCGGCCGTGGAGAGCAACCTTTTTGAGTGCAAAGGCATTGTTTCCGCTTCACCCGCTGAAATTGTGTTCCAGAAAAAGAATAAAAACACCGGCGCATACACCATAGACGAGGGACGGCTGTTGTACAATGGTACGTTGTTGGGCCAGAAAGCCGCACAGATCAGCAGCGTATCTTTTGCCTATAGCGGAAAGCCCGAAGACCCGGCAATGGGAGAGGACTATGCCGCGGTTTTCAATGCCTTGGATAAAAACCAGGATGGGGTCATTGCAGAGTCTGAACTCAGCGGCCTAAGGCTTATTTCCGTTGCCATGACCATTAAAAGCGGCAAAGATTCTGTTGAAGTGGCCTTCAATGTGCATATCAGGGGAAAGGCTGTTTTGTAATTGACATTTCATGACCCAATAAGTTATTTATATCAAATAAAATACAAACATATGTATAAACGAATAACCGCATTTTTTTTGCTATTTTCAAGTCTATTGTTCTCCGCTGGCAGCGGTTTAAGCTTTACCTCGACCGATATCCGCGATGTTGCCAAGGCCCTTTCAATTGCCAACAATGTAAACCTTGTTGTAGACCAGGACATAGACCTCAAGGTCACTATTTATATACAAGACCTGCCGCTAACGGGTATTCTCGACGCTCTGACAAAGAGTTATAATCTGGTATGGGTAAAAGAGGGCGATATATACCGGATTAAAAAATCATTTGAAGAGCAGGAACTTATCATAAACATTGAACGGGACACTGTTATCGGCACCCTGTCCGCGAAAAACGTGAAATTGAAGGACTTTGTCGACGAAGTTGTAAAAAAAGCCAAAGTCAGTTTGCTTATTGAAAAAGGGCTGGGCGGCAAAGTAAGTGGAACGTTGAACAATATCTCCGTGCGCGAGGGGCTTCGGACCTTGTTCGAAGTCAATGGCTATAGCCTGAAAAAGCGCGGGGAAGTATTTATTGTATCGTATGGGGACGAGACCGACGAATCGGGCCAGCGTACGGCAAAGGCCACGGCAAAACGGAAAAGTTTTGATATTGAAGTTGAAAACGGCAGGGTCAATATGAGCCTGACTGGAGCAGACCTTGGGGAAGTGCTCAAGGAAATAGCAGACCAGACCAACATGAACATCATCACCTATGGCCAGATCAAAGGGTCAGTGGACGCAAACCTCAAGGACATTCCCATAAACGAAGTCATTGAACGTATATTGGCGGGAACAGCATATACATACACAATAGAGAACGGCATTTTACTGGTGGGTGAGAGAAATGCCACAACGCCCTCGGGGGAAGCGCTCTCAGCTGTGAAACTTGTCCATCTTAAGCACATTAAAGCCGAAGGTATTCCAGCGCTCTTGCCAAAATCAATTCCAGCGGGCAATGTGCAGGTTATTAAGGAACAAAACGGCATATTGGTCATGGGAACACAGGTTATTATACGGCAAGTTGTTGATTTTATTAATGAAATAGATGTCCCAACCCCTCAGATTCTCATTGAAGCCATTATTGTCGAATTCCTGACAGACGATATGTATGAGACCGGAATAAAACATGCGGGGACAAACAGCGATTCAGGTTCAATTGGCGGAACCTATGTTCCAGGCCTTTCGCTAACCACAGACAGAAACGCTATTTCAAGAACAGTGAAGAACATCAGGGACAATGGGTTCAAATTCGGGTCCATTGGAATTTTACCGCGCAATTTCAACATAACCCTGCGTGCCCTTGAAACTGATAAACTGGCGCGAGTCCTTGCCAGGCCAAAAATAGCCACTTTAAACGGCTACAAAGCCTCTATAAACGTGGGAACAAGCTCGTACTATAAAGTTACCACAGGTAATGTTGAAACCCCTCTTACGCGTTTCCAGGAGATAAATTCAGGCATTAAACTCGATATTACTCCCTGGATATCCAGAAGCGGCCAGATAACCGCTGAAATAAGCCCTGAGGTGAGTAATGCGGGCGCCCTGAACACGGAGAATTACCCTGATATTTCGCGCAGAAGCATGTCCACCACTGTCCGGCTGAATGACGGGGAAACCATTGTCATAGGCGGTCTCATCAAGTCCGAGGAACGGGTGACCAAGGAAATGGTCCCATTCCTGGGCAAAATTCCGTTTCTTGGCTGGCTCTTCAGGTATACTATCAAGAGCAATGTTAAAAGCGAGCTCCTGGTCTATCTTACTCCCCATATTATCACTGAAAAAGACTATGTTGACCTGAACGAGGAAATGAAGAAGTGGCTGCAAGTTGATGAGAAAGATTCGACAATGATTGATGATAATGAAGAGAACGACAGCACAACGGTGATAGAGAAAAAATAGCAAGGAGCACACCTATGGCTGATTTCGATCTGGTGAGACTGGTAGGCGAAGAGCGGCGGGCAGGAACCACCCTCGCGAGCGTTTCGCGCCACTGGCAGGGCGATAAGGAGCGTTTTCTTTTTGTCAGCCCGCATGACGACGACGTGGTCCTGGGCGCGGGCCTGCTGATGCAGCTTGCCGTGTCCGAAGGCGTGCCCGTACATATCGTCATAGTCACCAACGGCAGCATGGGATATTGCAGCAAAGGGGAAAAGACCAGCATCTCAGCGGCCCGGAGGAACGAAACGTATAACTGCTATACCAGTCTTGGCATACCAAAGGAAAATATCCACTGGGCGAATTTTCCCGACGGGTCACTTAACATACATGCAGGCAGACGGTTTGCGGTCCAGTCCGATTTACCCGAGTGCGTCATTGCCGGAGCAACCGGGATACAGAATTCCTTTACCCATTTTATCCGGAGAATACGGCCTACCCAGTGTTTCCTTCCCACGTTTAACGACCTGCATCCTGACCACAAGATCACCTACCAGGAATTAATGATCAGCCTCTTTCATGCAAGCGGCACCATCTGGCCCGAGCTGGGCGACCCTATCGCCAAGGTGCCCCATATTCACGAAATGGCCGTCTACTGCGACTTTCCCGCGGCACCCAGGCTCAAAGTAGCGTCTGCGGACAGCTATTTTGAGAAGAAACTCGCCGCAGTGCTCATGTTTGAATCACAGAAGCAGATAGCCTCACTGGTCGAATCCATCAGAACAACGGGCGCTGTCGAGTTCTTCAGGAACGTGGAATTCAACCTTTATAACCCGTTCAAATACCACCAGATGTTCGATGAACGCTTCCATGTGCATAGTTTAAAATAACACCGTTGGCCATTATCCTGTTGACACCTATGGTGCGCAAGTGATATTTTATTAGTTCTAAAAATTATGGCAACTACAATAAAATTCAGTAAAAAGCACAAGATAAAAGAAGACAAGTTCGTCGAGAACTTTATGCGGGTCAGGCTCTGGTTCGAGGAAAAGCGGAAACCGCTCCTCGTAACAGCCGCCAGCATCGCGGGCGCCGCGCTCATTGTCTTTTTCGCATTTACCCTCAGGGGAAACCGGAACGTTGACGCAAACAATTATTTCGGGCAGGCCATGGTTGAGTACGAGAACGGCCGTTTTTCCAACGCAATCACCAGTCTCAAGAAAGTGGCGGACAACTATGGCGGGTCTGCCGCAGCTTCGCGGTCGCTCTACTGTCTGGGAAACATCTACTACGAGCTGGGCAATTATTCCCTGGCCATTGATGTTTGCAAACGCTATATTGAAAAATACGAATCTTCCAATTTTCTTACGCCAGCTGTCTATAAATGCATGGGAAGCGCTTATATCCAAACCCGGGACTATGCCAATGCCCAGACCGCTTTTGCCACGGCAATAGCGAAATATCCCAAAGACTTTTCCGCGCCCGAACTGCTCTTCAAACTTTCCCAGTGCGCAATAGAATTAAAGGACGCATCACAGGCAAAAGAGACACTTGATCGTCTGATTACCGGCTATCCTGCGTCGTCATATGTACACGAGGCCCGGCTCATGCGGGCGGGATTGTAAGAAGGATCGTATCCTATGGAAGATTTTACCAGCGATACCACCCCGTCCTCTTCTTCCAATAAAGACAATAAGCTCTACGCCATGGTTGCGTACATCCCGTTTCTCTGCTTTCTGGCGCTTTTCAGCCCTCAGAGCACGGAATATACCCGCCAGCATGGCAAACAGGGTCTTATCATCTTTGTCATCGAGATCGTGGCCCTGCTCATGCTGCTGCCTATAGGCGCTTTTATCTGGAAAACAATCTTGCTTGCCTGCCTGGTCTGCGCGGTCGTGGGCATTGTCATGGCATTTTCCGGAAAGCCATTTTGCATCCCCTTCATTGGTACGTGGGCCGACAAAATTTAAAAATAAAAAAGCATTTTGGACTCATTCGAACTCGTTGCCCCCTTTTCCCCTTCGGGCGACCAGCCGCAGGCCATTGAGCAGATTATCGAAGGTGTTTCGCGCGGTGTTCCCTGCCAGACGCTGCTTGGCGTCACGGGCTCGGGTAAAACCTTTACCATGGCCAATATCATCGCGCGGCTCAACCGGCCCACGCTCATCATTTCACACAACAAGACTTTAGCGGCCCAACTCTATGGCGAATTCAAGGAATTCTTTCCCGGCAATGCGGTCAGCTATTTTGTCAGTTACTACGATTATTACCAGCCTGAGGCGTATATTCCAGCGTCCGACACCTACATTGAAAAGGATTCGAGCAGAAACGATGAAATAGACAAGCTGCGTCTCCGGGCAACCGCGTCGCTTTTTGAACGCCGGGATGTGATTATCGTAGCCTCAGTATCGTGTATTTTTGGACTGGGATCGCCCATCGAGTATTCGGGACAGGTGGTGGCAATCGAGCGCAACCAGCCCCTGGGGCGCGACCCTCTTATCCGGAAACTGGTTGACATCAATTATTCGCGCAACGATTACGAATTCGGCCGCGGCACTTTCCGTGTGCGGGGCGATACCTGCGACATTCATCCGGCCTACGATGACGAGATTGTCCGGGTCGAATTTTTCGGCGACACAGTGGAACGGATTGTCCGCATCCACCATATCACCAATGCCGTGCTTGCTGAAATGCCCCGGACGGTCATCTATCCAGCGACGCACTTTGTGACCCAGCGCGAGAAAACCGAGCGCGCCCTGGCACAGATCGAGCTCGAACTTGCGCAGCGGCTCGAGGAACTGCGCGGGCAGAACAAACTGGTCGAGGTGCAGCGGCTGGAACAGCGGACCCGGTACGACATGGAAATGATACGGGAAGTGGGGTACTGCTCGGGCATCGAGAATTATTCGCGTATCTTCGATGGTCGGCCCGCTGGATCGCAGCCCTACACGCTCCTCGACTATTTTCCCAAGGATTTCCTGCTTTTCATCGACGAATCGCATGTGACTATCCCGCAGCTTATGGGTATGTACAAGGGCGACCGTTCACGCAAAGACATGCTGGTCGACTATGGCTTCAGGCTTCCCTGCGCGCGCGACAACCGGCCACTCACTTTTCCAGAATTCGAGGCAAAGATCGGGCCGCTCATCTATGTTTCGGCAACGCCAGGATCCTACGAACTGGCAAAATCCCAGGGGATAGTCGTGGAGCAGCTGCTGCGACCCACGGGTCTGCTCGATCCCGCGATCATCATTGCGCCGGCAAAGAACCAGATCGACCACCTTCTGGGCCTAATCCGCGAACGGCTGGCGCTCAAGGAACGGGTCATGGTCACCACGCTTACCAAGAAGATGGCCGAAGACCTGACCGTCTATTTGAAGAACCTGGGTGTGCCCGTGCGTTACATGCATTCAGACATACAAACCCTTGAACGGGCCGTGATTATCCGTGATTTCAGAAAGGGCGTATTCGAAGTCCTGGTGGGCATCAATCTGTTGCGCGAGGGCCTGGACCTGCCCGAGGTTTCGCTTGTGGCCATCCTCGACGCGGACAAGGAGGGCTTTCTCAGGTCAGAGCGGTCTCTCATCCAGACCATGGGCAGGGCGTCGCGTAATAGTAATGGAACTGTGGTCCTCTATGCCGACACGATCACTGATTCGATTTCACGCGCAATGGCTGAAACCAGCCGCAGGCGCGCCCACCAGGAAACGTACAACAAGGCGCATAATATAGTCCCGCGCACTGTGGTTCGTAAGATAGAGGAACTACTGGTCACAGTAGAGGAGCGGGCGCCCGCGAAGACCGTGGCTGCCTGGGAAACAGAGACCGATGCCCAGTATCTGGCTGATCTCATGCATGCGGCGGCCGCTGACCTGGATTTTGAGACCGCGGCGAAAATCCGTGACAGGCTCAAGGGACTTGTCACCGATGTGCGGGAGATATTGAATTAATTATCTTTTCCTCCACAAGGAGCCCTTGTATGAACATCATCATTGTCGGCGCGGGCACGGTCGGGGCGCATCTTGCCAAACAGCTTTCCGAAGAGAGTCACAATGTTGTGATCATCGATTCCGACCCCGGATGCGCTGAACGGCTCGCTGATCTCGATGTCATGGTCATCCATGGAAACGGCGGCAGCACCGACAACCTTATCAAAGCGGGGGTCGACAAGGCCGACCTATTGCTCGCGGTCACAGAGTCTGATGAAACCAACATCATCGCCTCAATGATCGCCTCGACCCTAGGTGTTGAGACGCGGGTGGCGCGCGTCCGGAGCAAGGAATACTTCAAGGGATCCGCCATTATCCAGCCCATTGACCTGGGCATCGACCTTCTGATCAATCCCGAGGAGGAGGCGGCGCAGGAGATCATTAACCTCATCGAACGGCCCTATGCCACGGAACGCAAGCTTTTCTGCGAGGGGAAGCTCGAACTCATCAGTCTTATCATCAGCGAGGAGTGCCCCCTGGTGGGCAAGCCCCTGAAGCAGGTGGGGACCCTCATCTCACGCGATTTCAGGATTTCGCTCATTGTCCGGAACGATGAACCGCTCATTCCCGGCGGAGAGACCGTGATTGCGACAGGGGACCGTATTTTTTTCATCGCCTTAAGCGGATCGGTCGAGAATATCATCCGCGATCTCAAAGTCGCGTGGCGTGAAATCTCATCCATATTCATCATCGGCGGCGGGGTCATTGGCGCAAGCATCGCCCATACCTTTGAGGAAAAACGGCGCTTCAAGACCAAAATTGTGGAGACGAAGAGGGAGCGGGCGCTGCGGCTTTCGGAAATGCTTCCCAAGACCCTGGTGCTCGAAGGCGATGGCACCAATGTCGAACTGCTCATACGCGAAGGCTTTGCCGATAGCGACGCTTTCATCGCAGTTACCAGCGAGGACGAGGTGAACATCCTCTCGTGCCTTCTGGCGCGCCAGCATGGGGTGCCATACACCATTCCCCTGGTACAGCGCACCGACTATGTCCCACTTACCGCGTCCATGCGCCTCCAGGCCATAAGCCCGCGCGAAATCACGGTTGAAAGAATCCTGAAATATGTGCGGGGAAAAAAAGTGGTCTCCATGAACACCCTTGCCGAGGACAAGGCCGAGGTGCTCGAATACCGGGTAAGCAAGGAGTCGGTCATTGCCGGCAAGGCGCTCAAGGATTCCCGGTTTCCGGGGTCCGCGGTCATCGGCGCCATCATCCGCGACAACGAACCGGTCATTCCCACGGGCGAGACCGTCGTGTTGCCCGATGACCGTATTTTTGTCTTCACCCTCAGCGCCACTGTCAAACAAATCGGAAAACTTTTTTAGGCCCTGCTTGAAAGAATTTATTTCCCGCGCTATTCTTCCCCTTGTCCAGAAGCCCCAGCGCTACCGGGGCGGGGAGATCAACGCCATAGTCAAGGACCGCGGCGGCCTCGCGGCCTCCATTGCGCTCTGCTTTCCCGATCTTTACGACATTGGCATGAGCAATACGGGCTTGTCGATATTATATCATTGTGTAAATAGTGACGCGCGCTTTTCGGCCGAGCGGGTCTTTATGGTCGATACCGACATGCGACACCAGCTTGTATCGCGCAATCTTCCCCTCTATTCGCTGGAGACCTTTACCCCTTTGGACCAGTTCGATGCCGTGGGCTTTTCCCTCCACTACGAAATGTCCTATTCCACGGTTGCGGACATGCTTTTTCTGGGCAGGGTACCGGTCATGGCGCGTGACCGCAATGACAGCCATCCAGTGGTGCTTGCCGGCGGTCCCTGCACAGTAAATCCCATGCCTCTCTCGGGCATAGTTGACGCTTTTGTCATTGGCGACGGCGAAGAGGCGGTGGTCCAATGTCTCGAAGCCATTGCCTCGGCAGGCGCGCGGGAGGAGCAGCTTGCGGCGCTTGCCCGCATTCCCGGCGTTTTTGCGCCTTCGCGACCAGCCGCACGCTTTGCGCCGGTGAAAATACCGGGCCTCAAAAAGGAATGGACCCCTGAAAAACAGCTGGTGCCCCTTGTGGAAGTAGTCCATCAGCGCTACGCGGTCGAAGTGATGCGCGGGTGTTCGCACGGATGCAGGTTCTGCTCAGCGGGCTATTTTTACCGGCCCGTGCGTGAGCGTGACGCCAATGAATGCGTGCGCGCCGCGGCAGCGGGAACAGGCCAGGAAGGGTGGCGCGACATTTCCCTGCTTTCTCTCTCAACCGCTGATTATTCCGAACTGGGGCCTGTCATGCGGCAGTGCATGGCGCAGGCGCCTGATACTTCAGTCAAATTCTCCCTTCCTTCAACACGGCTTGACAGCGTTACAGCGGAACTCTTTTGCTCCATGGACCTTTCGCGGCGCCAAGGCATCACCTTTGCGCCGGAGGCGGGGAGCGAACGGCTCAGGCGCGTCATCAACAAGGACATTACCGATGGCGATATGATCACGAACATTGATTGTGCGCTGCGGAGCGGGTTCAAGGTCGTCAAGCTCTATTTCATGGTGGGGCTTCCCACTGAGACAGAGGAAGACATTGACGCGGCCATCGCCCTTATCCGGACCGTGGCGGGCATGGTACGCCGCTACAATGACCGGAGAGAACTGCACGTGTCAGTCGCGCCCTTCTGCCCCAAACCCCAGACCCCTTTTGAACGCGAACCGCTCATGTCGATTGAAGAGATGAAGCGCAAAGGACAGAAAATCAAGCAGGCGTGCAAGGGACGAGGCGTGGCGATCTCATGGCGCGACGCTGAAACCGCTGTGGTCGAGACCATTCTTGCGCGAGGCGGCGGCGAACTCTCCCCGGTCATTGCGCGGGCGGCGCAGGAAGGGTTGGTCCTGCAAAGCTGGGAGGAGCGGTTCAACAGCGCGAAATGGAACGAACTTTTTTCGCAGGCCGGCATCGATGTACACGCGTGCACGCAAGCGCTCCCCGAACACAACGCGCTTCCCTGGGATTTTCTCAAGGAACCGGAATTCGCCCGTTTTCTGCGGAAGGAGCATACGCGCGCGCTTGCGGGAGAAATAACGCCTGATTGCAGGGACGTGTGTCCGGGAATGTGCGGCAGGTGCGCGCATGGACTGTCGCACTTGAAAACCGCGCCCCTGGTTGCGCCTGTCAGTGCGACCGCTGGGCCGCGCACAGGCAAAGAACAGGGCTTCCGCTATCTTTTTTCCTATAAAAAAGGGGATGAGGCCCGGTTTATCGCCCACCGCGATATCATGCGTCTTTTTGAGCGCGCCTGCAGGTGCGCGCAGGTCTATCCGGCGTATTCCGCGGGTTTTTCGCCCCATCCGGAATTCAGCTTCACCTATCCGCTGCCGCTTGGCTGTTGCGGCGAGGCTGAACTTTTCACCGGCCTTTTTTATACTGAGATCGACCAGTCTGTTATCGACCGCATCAACGCCAATTTACCCGTGGGATTGGAGATAAAAAGCAGGGAGATTTCAGAAGTGCGCGCTGCCCTTGAAGAAAGAATTTTTGCCGCTGAGTACACCGTGCAATTCGAGGTAGTGGGCCAGTCCATGCGCGATAAAGCCGCTGCGTTTGCCGTAGCCTCTTCCTGGCCCGTAGTTGTTGAAAAAAAAGGCAGCACTATTCAGACCGACTTCAAGCCAGGTGTACTTTCCTCCGGATTCGACGGAGAAATGTATTGTGCTACTCTTGCCCTGGGTCAGAAGGGCGCTGTGCGCATCACGGACCTTGTGGCCTCGGTGTTTGCAATGGATCGCGCGGCTGTTCTCTGTCTTCCCATATGCAGAAAGCGGTTTGCGCTCAAATGAGCACCAGATCGCTTATAGGCGCGTATATCGCAGCCTTATTTTTTGTGTGCTGCCAGGACCATGTTCCTGCCGGGCCCGCGGCATCGGAGGAACGGTGCTACGGCGACACTGTATGCGCGACCATCAGCTATAGGGATGAACTCGATTCCACGGGTTGGAGCGTTGTGGCCATTTCCGCGGAACTCAAAAATATTTCCGGTCGCACATTGTCTATTGATTCGACCCAGAAAGGCACATATATCGAGATTTACGATGAAAACAGTACGCTTGTTTGGATATCGCCCCGTTCATGGTCAGGCGACTCGACCGTACAGAGCGTCACCCTCCCAGCCGACAGCACGCACAGGTATACTGATGTGTGGGAGAGGATTGATTTTAGCAGCATGCCTGTTCCCCAGGGCCGGTATAGCATACGCGGATCGATTTTGAGTAAAAAAACAGGCGAAGTCGTGTATACGGAGTTGTGACCGCTTATTGCGCGGTGTTTCTGTCCGGCAGCCAATACGTTATTTTCAGCATTGCTTGTTCTAATCCTATTATACTGTCAGCCTTTTTTCCCCCCTGTCCGCTGTTGGTTGGCGCGGACGTTTCATGCGTGTATCTCGTTCGCAGGGGAATTCCCTGGTCAAAGCAAAGGCGTGCCGCCCATGCGCCTCTGCGAAACTCCCAGGCGCCGCGATAGACGAGAAAATCAGCGAAAATTATTTCTGATTCAAGTGTGCCGTTGGTGGAAGATGTGAAAAGCGGCCTCTTTTCCCAATCCAGCGCATAGCCGGGATAGATCCTGAGCAGGCCGAGTGACTGTTTTATCGTGTTCCAATGCATGAATTTTATATTCGCCCCCAGGGCGCACATCCATGCCGTAAGCGAGGCTGAGCCGCTGCAAAGATAATTTCCTTCACTTATTACCTCGTATTTTGCCAGATTGAATTTTTTTCCGGATACTGAATCCAGTCCGATTGAGGCATGGCCCACGGTTGCTTCAAGGTCCAGCCAAGAAAAAAGTTCCATGCGCGATTGCAGGAGTGCGCCAAACCCGGTTCCCTGGGCTGGCATATTCGAGACAACGGTTGAATACCCTATGCTGCTTACATTCAAATAATAAAGATCTAAAAGGCCGTTGTACGTAAAAAAACCCAGGGAACCGGTTGTGGTTGCCCTGCCAATATCGCAGGGCAATTGGATGAGGTCAGCGCGCAGGTCAGCTCGCAGCGCCAGACTATCATCGTCAGCGTAAATATACTTTGGGTCAATGTGTTGCACTGCCCGCGTGAGCACAATGGGCCGCTGTTGCCAGGGGGTGTACAACCCCGTGCCAAACAGCCATGTTTGCCGGTTGAAAATCGTTCGGTATTGAAACGGGTTTGACGAAATCTGAGTACGCACTGTGTAGACACTATAGAGGTCAGGAAAATCCCAACGAAAGCTGAGAAACGGCGCGGCAAAAAGCAAGCGCGTTATGCCCGCAAACGTGGCATTGACCTGGCCGCTGACAGGGCTGTTGACGCCATGAACAACAGCGGAAATGGAGTGGTCTGTTCCCTTGTGTGCCAGAAAACCCAGGGAGGCCCCTGCTTCGTTATTCGCGTTTGCCATGTCCAGGCGCACCGGATAGTCGTCCGGAAAGGTGATGGATTTTGAGCAGTTTCGCAAACGATAATGATCGAACAGGGCGGCCTCAATGAGGAAATTGGGGTTTAACCGGTATGCGGCCCGTAGTTCCCCTGACCGGTCTTCGATGAGCAGTTTTTCGGGTGAATCGATATTACGCGCCCATTCATTCAGGCCCAGTCTGGTTTCAATACACGACCCTGTAGCGGCCTTTTGCTGGAGTGAATAAAACGGGTGAGATTGAACAATGTTTTCGATAAGTGAAAAGGCGCTGGTTTGGCCTGGTGGACAGAGTAGAATAAAAAGGACAGCTGCACATGCAGCTGTCCTTAAAATGCGTGCGAACATTGAAGCGCGCGTTTGGCCTTAGAACAACTTCCTTGCAGACAGCGCCTTGAGCGGAGCAGACGGACTTGGCTCTTCTGAGTTCCCCATTATGGGACCAAAGAGCGCTTCAAAATCCTGAATGCTGTCCATGTTGGGAAAGAGGCCGCCAAAGGTCCAGTCAGGCATCTGGATTTTGTAGACCAGGCTGTCATCGTCAATGGAAATGGGTTCTCCCGCGCCATCGATAAGGTCAATGGGCATGAAGGAGGTTTTTTCCTTGATCACCTCAAGGACAGTATCCTGCCAGATGGTATCCTTTGTGGTTTCGATCCATTCGGAATCAGGACGCCACGCATGGAGCGGCAACAGAGAACGGAGGTCCTGGATCGGATTGTTGTACAGCGCTGAGAGATTGACCGTGAGGCTGGCATCGGCCGTTGACGCGTCCCCGTCAAAATCTTCGATAAAGGTAAAGGGCCCGCTGATGATCTCAGTGACCTTGTTGAGAAGACCTTCGATGGTAGTGACTCCGCTTAAAAAGTTTGGCTTGTCATCCCCGGAGCTGATGTCGAGGTCTCCTTCCTGGATGTCAGTTATTTTCAGACCGTCGTTGTACTGGTCGTCGGTTTCAGCGCGGATTGAGGCTATGCTCAATTTTGCCGAGGTGATGGCTGATTTAAGATCTTGCAGAGCGCTGCCCAGCTGCGCCGCACCGTTTGAACGAAGGGTGAGGAAGTCGGGGTCGTCCTCGAGCATGTACTGCACGCGGTGTACAAGATCCATGATAGCCTGAGAATCAGCCGTGCCCGTGGAATCGTCCGCGTTCATGAGCGAATCAATGTCATTGATCCAGCTGTAGCTTCCGTTGTCGTCAAAATCGAAATTGTACGCGGTAATGGAGCGTACGCTGCTCCTGAGTATCCTGAGGGCCGCGTCAAAGAGGTAGATTTCGCCCATGTCAATTTCCACGGAGTCCTGGTTTGAACCAGCGCAACCCTGGCCCAGCAGCTGGGGGGTGACCAGGAATTCGAAGGAATCAGCGTCAGCAAGCACCTGCAGCCTGGCAAGCGCGTAGTCTATGGCCGGGACAACAATTGAGGTAAGGGAGTCCTGGATTTCGCTGAGGCGCGGAATGTTCTCCGTGGTTGCGGCCATCCTGGCGAGTACCAGGCCCGTGTTTTCCGCGATCCTGACATCTGGAACAAGGCGCGCGGCCTTGAAGAGCGAGGGGCTTTCAGATCCGTTTGACCCTATGGTGAAGAGCGAATCGAACTGCGCCATAATGGTCGACTGGTTGAGCATGAGCAGTTCAGTGATGGCAGCGCCGAATTGGGCCTCAAGATTATTGGCGTTTTTGGCGAGCGCAGCCTTAAAATCAGCGCTGATTGCCGAGAAATCGGCGTTTTTGAAATCTGAGCCGCCTTCGAGACCGCAAAAGAGATCGACAAGATCCTGTTTTGCCGCATCCGAGAGTGTTTTTGACGAATCAACGGTTTGCTGTGAAACAACTTTTTTTGTTTCAAAGACCGCCAGAGCACCCGCAAGGTCGGAGATGGCCTGGGTCACCAGTCCTTCGGTGGCAAGCGCGTTTGCAGAAACTGTTTCAGCCGAATCAATGGCAGCCATAAGCGCTGCCTTTGACCCTGTTTCATATTGACCGGTGACAGAGCCTTCGACTGCGCTGTTGTGGATCGTAGTGGCGTAGGCGATGAGTGAATCCAGTACTTCCTTGCCAACAGCCTGGACCTGCTGGTCCTTGAATTCAGCCATAGCAGCAGCGAGGTCAGTGATTGCTTGGTCAATGGCGCCCTGTGTTGCGTCAGCATCCGCAGAAACCGCTTCCGCAGCCTTTATTGCCAGGAGAAAGGTCGCTTTTGAACCAGCGGCATATTCGCCCAGATCAGTGCCTTCGATCGCAGCGTTGTGCTGCGCGTTGGCAACAGTGATCAGGGAATCGAGGATTGTCTTATCAGTCTCTTTGCCAACGTCCTCAGGGTTGTTTACCGTACAACTCCACATACATAATGTAATGAAAACCGCTGAAATGATGGGTAACAGGAAAAAACGCTTCTTCATACAGCCTCCCTTGGGTGAAATAATCAATATAATAGATATAGAGTAACGTAAAACTAATAAAACAAAGGGTCCTATGCAAGTGTTTAAATCGCTTTCTCGATCTTCAGGATTTTGTATTTAAGAGTGCCTGCTGGCACGGTTATTTCCGTGATATCGCCAACAGCTTTGCCCACCAGGCCTTTGCCAACAGGTGATGACACTGAAACCTTGTTTTTAGAAAAATCAGCCTCTTCCTCGGCAACAAGGGCATAGGTTTCCTCCTCGTTGTATTCGAGGTCGAGAAAGGTGACCTTGGTGCCAATGCATCCCCTGTCCGTGGTCACGGTCGAATAATCGAGGATGCGCGCGGACGAAAGCTTGCCCGACAATTCACTGATCTGGATTTCGTTAAAGGCCTGGGCCTCTTTAGCTGCCTTGTATTCGGCGTTTTCCTTGAGGTCGCCGTGGGCGCGTGCGGTCTCTATTTGTTGCGCGATCTCGCGGCGACGCACCTTTACCAGGTTGTTAAGCTTTTGTTCCAGCTCTTCATAGCCCTCTTTTGACAAATAAGAGACACTCATCGCGATTTTCCTTGGTTTAAGAGTTATTCGACCGTGACCGATTTGGCCAGGTTCCGCGGTTTATCGATTTCACATCCGCGCAGGCGGGCGATATGGTAGGCGAGCAGTTGCAGGGGTACAATATTAAGCATAGGGGAGAGGAACATGGAGGTCCCGGGCACCTCGATAATGTAGTCGGCTTTTTTTCGCACCAGTGAATCGCCTTTTTCCACCACGGCGATGATGATGCCTTTCCGCGCCCTGATCTCCTCGATGTTGCTCAGTATTTTCTCGTAGCCGTCGTCTTTCTGCACAGTGAAGACCACGGGCATTTTACGGTCGACCAGGGCAATGGGGCCGTGCTTCATCTCCGCGGCTGGAAAGGCTTCGGCGTGTATATACGATATCTCCTTGAGTTTGAGCGCCCCTTCGAGTGCTGTGGGATAGTTGAGGCCCCTGCCCAGGTAAATAAAGTTCGCCGCCCGCTTGAATTTTCTGGCTATTGATATGATGGTGCGTTCATTTTTAAAGATTTCAGTCACCAGACCGGGTAGTGCGCGCGCCTTTTTAAATAGGATGTCGGCCTGGGCGCCCTTGAGGATGCCGCGTACGCGGCCAAGATATATGGCAAGAAGATAGAGCGCCATGATCTGTCCGGTAAAGGCCTTGGTACTGGCAACGCCGATTTCGAGGCCCACGTGGATATAACTGCCGCCGGTCACCTCGCGGGCAATGGTGCTGCCCACGGAATTGACAATGCCAAGACTGTAGACGCCGAATTTATTCGCCTTACGCAGGGCCATGAGCGTATCAATGGTCTCACCTGACTGTGAAATGGGGATGACCAGGTCGCGTGACCCCAGATCGTCCATTTTACACAGGAATTCCGAGGCGTATTCGACCTCGACCTGGAACCCGGCGAATTTTTCAAGGTAATATTCGGCCACAAGACCCGCGTGCCACGATGTGCCGCAGGCAAGTATGATGACGCGCTGGAGGTTGTTAATATCATATTCAGGGATATTGAGACCGCCGAATTTTGGCATCATTCGCCGTGCGTCCCATTTGCCCCTGAGCGCGTTGGCCAGGGTTTCGGGCTGTTCGTAAATCTCTTTGAGCATGAAGTGGGCAAAGCCCTTTTTCTCAATGGCGTCGAGCGACCAGGTGATGTTCTCGATTTTCCGGTTAACCTCTTTTTTCTCGAGATTGAAGATTTGGTATCCCTTGGGCGTGAGCACCGCTATGTCGCCGTCCGAGAGATAGACGATCTTTTTAGTGTATTCGCCGATCGCGGTGACATCCGAGGCAACGATATATTCGCCCGTTCGGATGATGCCGATGATGATGGGGCTGCCCTTGCGCGCCACCACGATCTTGTTCTCCTTTTCAGCCATGATTGCCAGGCCATAGGTGCCCTGCAGGTCTTTAAGCGCAGCCACAACGGCGTTTTCAAGGTTTCCCTGGTAAAACATGCCGATAAGATGGGGAATGGTCTCAGTGTCGGTCTCTGATGAAAAGTGGTGGCCTTTGCTTTCAAGGTACTTGCGCAAGGCGGTGTGGTTTTCAATGATGCCGTTGTGTACAACAACAATGTCTTTCTTATGACTGAAATGGGGGTGGGCGTTTTTTTCCGATGGCTTGCCGTGGGTCGCCCAACGGGTATGCGCAATGCCCCGCGTGCCGGAAAAGGAGAGACCGTGGATCCTTTTGCGCAGATTCTCGAGCTTGCCTTTGGTTTTAAAAGAGACGAACCGGTTATTTTCGCTAATGGCAAACCCGGCGCTGTCGTATCCTCGGTAATCGAGTTTGGCAATGCCGTTAACGATAATAGGAACAGCAGGACGTTTACCAATATAGCCGACTATGCCGCACATAACGTTCCTTAGTGATTAAAAGGTATTAATAATATATATAATTGCTCGGTTGCATGGGGTAACAAGCATAGATACTGTCGCGGTGAGGCCAGTACCCCCAACGCGGGTCTTTTTTTCCATGCACCAAAGCATGTATTTTATTCTATCCTGGAACATTTCCAGTCGCAGGAGTCTTAACATTATATCCCGGAGTTATCATGGCCATTGACCAGTTAACCTGTTTTCAAGCCACTATGGCGCATAAGAAGCACGAGGCCTTTCTGTTCTATGCCGATTATACCCAAGATCTCCGCAAGCGCATGCTCGAACGCTACGCAGTTGCAGATACCCGCGCTTTGCACATGCGCCAGGGAATGTATACGCCCGAAGGCCTTGCCCTGCGGCAGCCCGAAGGGTTCACAGCTCCTGATTTTTCAACCTACCATGCAGGCACTGCTAAACCGCCCCGTGCCTTTATCAACGAGATTGGGGTTCTTGAAATTCCCGGCAGTATGTATCATTTTACTCAATTTGTGAGTCCCTTGCACAACGCGGAGCGCTTCGAGGAGATAGAATCATTCCCATACCCGAGTGTCAAAGATTTTTCAGACACCCATCTCAGGGCCGAAGTTGAGGCCATCCACGGCCGCGGCCATGTTGCCTCAGCATGGATTGGCCACATGTACGAGGATTCCTGGCAGATCAGGGGATATGAACCGTTTCTCATGGACATGATCAGCCAGCCTGAATGGTGCGAATTTATTCTCGACAAGCTTATGGAAAAGAACATCGCGGTTGCAACCGCCATGGCCAGGGCCGGTGTTGACGTTATTGTCACGGGCGATGATGTGGCAAACCAGAACACGCTCATGTTTTCACTTGACCAATGGAAGCATTTCATGAAAGGCCGCTGGGCAAAGGTCTATGCAGCGGTGCGGGCAATAAAACCTGATATCCAGATATGGTACCACAGCGATGGAAATATTGAGACAATTATCCCCCACCTCATCGAAATCGGCGTTACCATTCTCAACCCAGTGCAACCCGAGTGCATTGATCCGGTCATGGTTAAAAGGAAATGGGGCGACAAGCTGGTGCTCGACGGCACTATCGGCACCCAGACGGTCATGCCTTTTGGCACGCCTGCTGACGTGAAGAAGAATGTCAGGGACATGGCTGAGGCCCTGGGGCAGGATGGCGCGCTCATACTGTCCCCAACGCACACTCTCGAACCTGAAGTGCCCATAGAGAATATCGAGGCGTTCGTGGATGCATGCAAAGAATACGGGATTTTAAACCCGTAGGCATGGACACCCGCGGCCTCTTTTCCCCCTGCTCATTCTTTGGCTTGTCCTTCAACAACCGCCTGGCCCGTTCCGCAACCGCTGAGCGGTGCGCTGATGCGCAGGGCAGCGTTGGTCCGGAATATGTCTCTATGCACCAGATGCTTGCGCAGGGCGGTGTGGGCCTCATTATAACCGGGCATGCGTATGTTTCCCCAGAGGGCGCCACAACGCCCTCTATGACAGGCATTCATAACAATACGGTGATTCCCCGCCTCAAGCAAACAACTGATACGGTCCATACCTATCCTGGAGTAAAGATTATCATGCAGATCAACCACGCGGGCAGGCAAACGCCCTATGTTCCCGAAGGGCTGCATGCCATTGCGCCGTCAGTGGTCCCTGCGCCAAAGTGCCTTGTTCCCAGCGAAATGTCTGACAGGGAGATAGCGGATACCATTGATAGATATGTGCAGGCAGCTGAACGTGTGAAAGCAGCGGGGTTTGACGGGGTCCAGCTTCATGGCGCACACGGCTATCTTATCAGCCAGTTTGTGTCGCCCTACACCAACAGACGAACAGATGATTTTGGCGGGTCAATTAAAAACAGGCTCAGATTTGTTACAGAGATCATAACCCGGATAAAACGATCCCTGGGAGACTCATTTCCGGTTTTAATCAAATGGAATTCCGAGGATTTTGTTCCACAGGGCCTTTCGCAGGACCAAAGCCTGGCAATGGTTTTTGCGCTTCAGGAGACCGGCCTTGATGGCATTGAAATAAGCGGTGGCATCTTTGAAAGTTCGGCAAAGATTTGCAGACGGCATATAAAAAAACCTGAGGACGAGGCGTATTATGCCGGGTTTGCTAAGCGCCTCAAGCAGGATGGCCTTGGTATCCCGGTCATTCTTGCGGGTGGTTTCAGGTCAGCGCAAAAAGCCGGGGAAATCATCAGCTCGGGCATTGCGGACCTTGTATCTTTTTGCAGACCGCTGATCAGGGACCCGGCATTGCCCGATCGCCTGCGGCATAACCCATCATTGCGGAGCGACTGCATTTCGTGCAACCGGTGTCTCCTGCAACAGGATGGACCGACAAAGTGCTGGAGATGAAGAAGCTTATTTCATAAATATAATCTGTTTTACCAGGATTTTTTCTTCTATAATTACCCTTATTATATATGCGCCTGAAGGCTGGGCTGATGCGTCCCATATGAAACTAGCGGACAGTCCGCCCAAGGCCGGACGTGCAACTGGCAGTGATTGAACATGTTTTCCATGGATAGTAAAAATATCTATTCTTGCGTTCTCTCTTTTCACTGCCTGCTGCCCGTTGACATCCTCTACTGTAATAGTGACGGCGGAATTAAACGGATTCGGCATGGCCGTGATTTTTATGTTTCCGGCAGACATATCACTGTTTGTTTCTATGGCCGGACCAGGGCACTGGACAACCACTGAATTATATTCGTCAGCGCCAATATCCGTTAAGGCGTCTGTCGCTGCCCGGCAATGGCCGTTCCAGTCATCGGTCACCAGATTCGCAAGGCCGCTGTTGACAGCCGCTGTCGCAAAGGCGTTCAGATGAAGATCGTTGGTTGCAGGGCTGATAAACCAGTTTTGCATTGTGGTCCTGATCAGGTTCCGCGCAGTGTCGACCACCGCGCCGCCATTACGGTACAGGTTCCCGAAAACAATGTTGTTTTTAAACTCATTTCCGCCGCCGGGCTGGTAGTAGCTGATCGCCAAAGAATAGGTTGGGACAGTGCTATATACGGTGTTGTTGAATGTTTGAATGTTTGAAGATTGGCATATTTCCATGGCCTGGCCTGCCCCGCGGTTGATGAAGTTGTTCCTGATGATCCCGCCAATAACATAGCTGCCGCCTGGATTGCCGTAGCATATGCTCCTGTCGCAGCCCGCAATCGTGTTCCGTTCAGAGACCATGTTTTCGGACATTCCCCATAGGAATATGGCCCCGCGTCCGCCGCCGCTCGATCCCTTGATGTTGAGAAATACATTGTCATGAATGACCCAGTTCCGGCCATACATGATATCGATGCCAGCGATATAATTGCCGTCCTGGTCCAGGGAATTGCTGCCGCACCTTGATGCTGATGGTATCTTGGTGTTTTCAAAATGACAGTGTCGGAGCGTGCAACTTTCTGAGAAAGGAACATTGGGATGTTTGATCATGCGCTCGCCCACGTTCAGGAAATGAACATTGTGGAACACTGTGTTATTGTTTGCACCGCTTTGGAATTTAACGCAATTGCACCGGCATTCAGATATGGTAAAATCGGCCAGCAGGACATCGGTACCGTATAACTGCAACATTTCTTCTTCAACATCATCGCAGTTTTCAAACCCCTTGCCGACAAGGACGATTGCCGTGGGATTTCCCGACATTCCGCGGATGGAAACGCGCGGCGAATCGATCCTGAGCGGCTCAATCGACGCGATGTTGTATGTCCCATCTTTAAGTACAACAGCCCTTCCTGGCTGCTGCGTGCGTAACGCCATATACAATTGCGTCGAGGTTGAACAAATGACCGGGTTAGCCGGAGCGGCCAGCACTGGTACGCTTTTGTTGTCCCATGTTGTCCATGCAATGATATGGGTTGTAAACATGAAACCAACGAGAATCGAAAGAAAAATCCTCATAGCCCCCCCCCTAGAGTTTATGCCATATACTTCGAACAGTTACTGCCTGAATAGCCCCATGACGCTTTTCACATTTGTCCCGCAGCGCAAGCTGATGACATAGGCGCCCGATGGAATCGGCTTTCCGTTGTCGTCAAGCCCGTCCCAGAGCGCAGCGTGACAGCCTGGTGTCGCCGCTGCCCGGTGCACCGTGCGTATGGCCCGGCCTGCCATGTCATGCACGGAAATACAAAGGTCGTTGCCCGCCATTGTGTGCGGGACTTTGTATCGAAGGATTGTGACCGGATTGAAAGGATTGGGTTCTGGTCCGGCAAGCGCCAGGCCATCCGTTTCGGTGATTCCATATCCCTGTATCGCGTTATGGGTGAACGGAGATTCGTCAGCGCCTATATCATACGTTCCTGTGCGCATAGTACCGTCCCAATCATCGGTCACGGACGAGAGTGTTGTCCCTGCGTCGACCGGCGCGCAGGTGTCGGACTTAATATGCAGGTCAGCCTGGGCCTCATCGCCAAACCAGCGCGCCGCAAGGGACCGCTGCGACCGGCCAAGGGAAATATTGTGCGCTGTGTCGGCTGTTGAAGCGTCTGACGAGATTCCATTGCAGATGATGTTGTTTTTTATCTCCGCGTTTTGTGTATTGTAGAGCCATATGGTGCCGGAATTCGTTGAAAGCGCGCTGAAGGAGGTGTTGTTGAATATAAATGGACCGGTGCTGTTGGCGATTTCAATGGCATTGGTGGTGCCCGGCACAATGAAGTTGTTCCGCGCTGTGCAGCCAATGGTGCCGCTGCCGCCGAAATTACCAAAGGCAATACTGCGGTCGCATCCGATGTACGTGTTCCGTTCCACAATCATGTTCTGGCTCTGGCCCCATAAAAACGTAGCTGCCCTGCCCATGCCTGTGGCGCCTTTGATGTTGAGGAACATGTTGTCGTGAATGACCCAGCCGTCCCCTTTCATAATATCCATGCCCGCGATATAATTACCGTCCCGGTCAATGGAATCAGCGCCGCTGCTGCCGCATCGTATGGCTGATGGAAGCTTTGTGTTCTCAAAATGACAATATCGCAGAGTGCACTGTGCCGCGACAAGCGTGCCAGGGGCTTTGATCATGCGCTCGCCCACGTTTAAAAATCGCATATTATGAAAAATCGTGTGGTTGTTGACCCCCCCTTGGAATTTTACGCAATTGCACCGAACTTCGGAGAGTGTCATGGCAGCGAACGTGATGTCCTGCGCGAACACCCTGAACATCTCCTCCTCAACATCAATGCAGTTCTCAAATCCCTTGCCAATCAGCACGACGTCCGCGGGATTGCCCGTGGCGCCCCTGACCGTGATGTTGTTCACTGTCAGGTCCAGGAATTCTATGGATCCCACGCTATATTGGCCCGCCGCAAGCACAATGGTCTGTCCGGCCTGTTGATTGCGGAGCGCCATATATAACTGCGACACATTGCTCACATTGACCACGGTCCCTGACAGGGGAAGATCGGGCACTGTTTTACCGTCGAATGTGACATATCCGGAAGGGGCGATCCAAAGCATGCAAACGAGCATTATGAATAATGGCATGGCATAACCTCCTTGAAATTAAAAAAAAAGCAGCGCCCGGCCATATGATGAGGAGGGGGGGGAGGGCCGGACACTGCCAGATGACGGACGCATTTTTATTTTCTTATTTGACAAACGCTATTTTTTTAGACAGTTGGACGTTGTTTACCCGTGCCCGTACCACATATACGCCAGTCGGCTGGTCTGAAGCGTCCCAGGTAATGCCAGTAGACAACGGGCGGCTGGCGGCCGGCAGGTTTTTCACCAGCCCCCCTTGGACATTATAAATAGCAATCTCCATTTTTTGGCTGCCTGCCGCCTGCTGCTGGATAATTGCTATTTTGACAGCAGAATTGAACGGATTGGGATATGCCTCAATGGCTGCGGTGCGCGGCAAAGCCTGGTTTTTTTTCACGATCGTCACCGGATTCCGGTAGGTGTTCACGATGCGGATGGTTTTCGTGGTTGTGAGATCAACATCCATCGCCGTCACCAGCCGCGCCGAATCAGCCGCAACGCCGGTTGGTTGTTTTGTCCCGGCTACATATACGTCAAAACTATCGCCGGGATTGGCGTAAAACATCTGGCAGCGCCGCGGTGTGATGTTGCATGTCTGGCCGACCCCCGCTATGGTCATGGACCACACTGAAGGGGAATCCGCGACCATTGTCCATGTTGCGTTGACAAGGGTGTTGCTTTCGTTTATGCCGCTGAATCCGGGCATGGACACGTTTCTCCTGAAAATATACGGGGCGCTGGATTTCGTGACATTGTCGCCAAAGAGCTGGAGAAAATTGACTGAGTTGAATTTTTGGTCATTATGGACGTCATCATTGACAATGTATTTGAATGGCCGCCGTGAATCGCGCAGCACTGGGCCGAACGGGGCCCCCTGTGACGACCAGTTGATCGCTATATCGCTTCGGCCGTGGGTCGTGCAAATCAACGGCATGTCATCACCGGCGCGCGTCATAAGCTGTTGGCGAATGTTTTGCCATTCGTACACCGGCGTTCCATTGTATTGCTGGAGAAGCGCATCAAGCTCGGGATGGGCCAAATCGTCAAATGGGATATTGTATATGGGAAGATTCTCCGCCAGGGAACCGTAATTCTTCCGTGCATCGCCGTTGAACGCGAAATCAAGGTTTGACCAGTCCGTGGCGGGCTGGGAACAGTATACCGCGGAAAAGACCGAAGGATAGCGCTCTGAAAGTGACAGCACGCCGCTGGCGCCCATGGAATGGCCGCAGGCAAAGACCCTGTTCTGATCACCTTTGAGCTCTGCGCAGACAAAAAGGACGGCTTTTATAACGCGGTACTCAGTATAGTTGTACACAGCGCTGCTGTCCTTGTTGCGATACCCGTAATACCAATCCTGCAAGTCGCTTGGATTGCCGCTCGTGGGAATCCCGACCGCTTCCACCTGCATGCGGATATTGTTTGTGGAGAGGGGGTAGGCGTGAAGGGCCGGAAGCCGCCAGCCAATGCCGTCGAATGACCTTCCGTACATATACAGAAAGACCCCAAGGGGTGCGGTCGCGGTGTCCCATGCGGGCGGGAAGGAAACTGAAAAATTGAAGATATACCCTTCGTGGGCCGCGTTCCAGATGCTGTAATCCATGAATTGCGCATAGTGAATGTTGAGCCTGTTGTTGTTGGCGCTGTCATATTTGCGCCATATGGGAATGGGCTGTGTCACCATTTTCTGTTCAGCGATTGGTCCGGTTATATTACCTGAAATAGCGGAAGAGCCGCCTGAACAGACCGCGTAATAAAAGTTTCCGGAAGCCTCTTTTATCGTATGAACGAACAGGCCCTGGGAATCTGTCAGTTGTGCGCCCAGGCCAGTATCTGCGGTTTTTGGTTCGATGATCCAATGGGTTTGCCCGATGTTGCCGCCTACATAGTATTTTGTATTGGACGACTGGCTGTCCACTGTGGCGATTGCAACAGCCTGCGCAATGTTGCCAGCGGTTATTGCCTCTGTATGGCGGTAGATATCGTAGGTGGCGGACCCGTCCTCGGTCCAAGTGATAAAGGTCTGGCCATCACGGAAAAATGCGGTCACATTGGACGGAACAGCGAATACAGAACCATAGAATGCGCACAGAATTACTATAGTAATGCATGAAGCGGTTTTGAAAGCGGTCATTATATATACCCCCTTCTATGTTGTATTATCTTGATCAATATTTACTGAATGGTTTGGTAAAAACCTTTTAAAACATCAAACGCCATTTTTTTCTTTCCATATTCATCAATAATCCCCTTGCGATTATACCCGTTCTGGAGACGGCTCAATCGCCGGGGTTCATTGAAGTCTTTTAATATCCATGGGCTTATTCCCTGAACAAAGGGGATTGTTTTCAGTTTATTCAGGTGGTGCTTGTAAAATTCAGCCTGGTAGTCTTCGGTCCATTTCTGGGTAATGCTTCCCCGCAAACCATATATCCCTTCAGCGCCCACTTCAGAAATTATTACCGGCTTGTCTTTAAACCGGCCCGGCTCCCATTCCAATGAATCTATGATAGTATAATCGTTTTCATCGTACCAGCCGTAATATTCGTTTAATCCAATGACATCAAGAAATTCAAAAAGATGGTCTTTGAGCGTCAGTGTATGCCCTTTCTTTTTGGCTGAACCAGCCGCGGTCACCCATCGCGAGGGATCGAGGGAGCGGGCCAATTCCGCCAAATGCATGGTAAAACAATGTCTGTCTTTCTCAAACTCAAAATCGTCCCATGTTTCGTTGGTTACGGACCATAAAGCGCAGGAAACGCGGTTTTTGTCCCTCTGAATCAAACGTATAAGCTGGTTACGGGCGTCTTCAAATGTTTCAGGAAGGTCGAACCGGACCTGCCAGTATACTGGAATTTCCTCCCAAAGGATTATTCCCAGGGAATCGGCCGCATACACCGTGTGTTGTGAATGAGGATAATGGGCCAGTCGTGCAAAGTTCCCGTTTAAATCTTTGACCTGTTTCAATAGCGCATCAGCCTCTGCCCTGGAAACGACCCTCCCTTCCCTGCCAATGGGTTCGTCGTGCAGGCTGATACCTTTCAGGAAAAGCGCTGCGCCGTTTAAAAACAAATCACGCCCTTTAATGGACAATGTCCTGAGTCCGATTTTATCTTCATAGACATCAGTGCCATAGGATAATGTGAGTGTGTGCAGGAACGGGTCTTGAGGCGACCATAACCTGACTTTTTTTACTGGAATAGAAACGCGGCCCTGTCCGGTTTTGTCCAATTGGATGTCCCTGGCTTTGACCAATCCCGGAATACCCAGCCGAACCATCCCGTCTCCAGAAGACGCCTGTACAATAATATCGAGGACGCCCTCATTTTTCCCTTTCAAGGCGAACTGGTAATGATAATCCTGAATGTGCTTTTCTGGGACCGTGTACAATATGACATCGCGGATTATGCCGCCCCAATTGTTCCAACCGTATTCGGCTGGCGGTACGCGCGTATCAAGGATGCGGTTGTCGACCATTACAACCAACTGGTTGTCTTGCGGTTTTACTGTCTTTGTTATGTCCATGACAATGGGAAGATATCCTCCCACTGATTCACCGGCCAGTGAACCGTTCAGCCAGATTTTTGCAGCGTAATTCACCCCTTCGAGAACCAGATATGCCGCATTACCGTTTTTTTGCGTAAAATCGAACGAGCGTTTATACCACGCATATCCCGAATAGTATTTCAGGTTTTCTCTCTGGGTGGTAAAACTTCCCGGTACTTGGATCTCGGGCCAGTGGTCCCAGTCGACCTCTGTTGACATAGGGTTGTTAGAATGCGGATCCCATGGCTGGACCATGTAGAATTTTCGCCGGAACCCCGCGCCCATGACGTCCTGGACCATTTTCCAGGGTCCCGCAAGCGATATTCCTGTCCTTCTTCCGGGTAAAAACCCGTTAAAAAGACTTGCCGGCCGGTTATGTATCTGTTCGATTCGTTTTGTGTTAAAAAACCGGTTCATGTCCGTTTGGGCGTTTGCCGGATCCATGGTTTGGAGAGATTTCAAATCAAGTCCCTGCGGGATTGGATTTTCGTGTTTTGCGGACGCCGCAACGCTCTCGTCCTCTACTGTGACAGGGGCGTCGGTGGCCATATTATCGGCGGCATTCAGCGTCTGACTGCTTATCATAAGCACCGCCAGCAGAATACAATAACCATTCATGGTCCTCCAAAGGTTTTTAGCGGATTATCGCGAACATTTTTGACATGGTTGTTTCCGCGAAACGCGCTGTGACAAATTGTTATTGCCGTACATCACCTATGCATTATTTCATGAAAACAACATTTGTGGTTACGCTTTTTCCCCCTGCTACAAGCTTGATGACATAGGCGCCGCTTGCTACTTGCACGCCGTTATCATCCTTTGCGTCCCATTGCAGAGCGTAGTTGCCCGCAATGGCAGCGCCGCGCTTCAGCATTCGAATCAGCTTGCCGCTGGTCGAAAAGACCGCGCATTCAAACGGTTTTCCGCTCCCGGCGTTTGTTATCCCATATTGCACCAGGGTATGGGGGTTGAAAGGATTCGGCTGCGCTGGCGAAAGGTACACATCATCCAGATTCGTAAGCCGGGGATCAAATGATTGGATGAGGCTGCCGTTGCCGAATTCATCCGCGCCAATATCGAGCGTACCAGTGCGCGGGGCATTGTCCCAGTCTACAGTCACTTCGGGAAGTGATATCCCTCGGTTAACCGGTCTGCATGTGTCGGATTTAATATGCAGGTCGCCATTTGCGTTGTCAACCAACCAACGCGATAATAACGCGCTTTGTGATCTTGTCACAATAAGATTGTTCAATGTATCGGGCGGTGTGGCGTTCAGGTTGGCTATGCTTCCATAAATCAGGTTGTTTTTTATCTCACAGCCGAGGTTGGACCCGCCGAGGCTGGCGTTCTGATATATGATAGAACCGGTATTCGGACCGCACAGCGTATTATTGAAGATGCGCACGTTCCGGGTCCAATACAGTTCAATGGCGTTTCCAGCGCCCGGAACGATGAAGTTATTCATTATATACGCGTTGGAGTCGGATGTGGACGAACTGCTGTAGTTACCATGGGCGATGCTGCGGTCGCATCCGATAAAAGTGTTTCTCATTGTCCAGCTATTTTTGCCGCCGGTCCACAGGAACACGCCTGCGCGGCCGCCGCCCGAGGCCCCTTTGATGTTTAAAAACACATTGTCGTGTATGGCTATCTGGTCGTATCCCATGATGTCCATACCGGCGATGTAATTGCCGCCATCGTCCTCCCCGTCACAAAGCTGGCCGGTGCACCGGTCAGATGACGGGATTTTCGTGTTCTCGAAGTGGCAGTACCGGATGGTGCAGCCGGGGGCAAGTTCCACGACGGTCCGCGGGCCTTTTATGCTGCGCTCGCCATTATTGATGAACCGGACGTTGTGAAAAAGCACGTCGCTATTAGGGCCGCTTGAGTATTTGACCGCGTTGCAGCGGCATTCGGAAATGGTGATATTGGCGAAAACCGGACGGTGGACGCCGGATAATTTGATACTCTCCTGGTCGACACTGTTGTTATTCTCAAAACCATTGCTGACCAGTATCACTTTCGAAGGGTCCCCGGACTCGCCGATCAGCGCTACATTATCGGCCGTAATATTTATTGATATTGTGCCAAAATCGTACGTTGCGTCGGCAAGGAGAAAAACAGTGTTGGGTTGCATATGGTTGCGCAGGTTCAGATAAAAGCTCACGAATGTGGAACAGCGGTACACGGTGCTTCCGGCGGGAATGGGAAAAGGCGGCACTTGTTTGCCGTCGTAGGTGACATATGCCTCGGAATACAGGGAAGCCGCCAACAAGATAGAAATACAGATGAGTGTTTTCATTTTAAGCTCCTTTTGGATATAAGATATAATATATATCGAATATTTGGAAAAAATGTATATTAATTCAGCGAAAATTGATAAGGACACTATAAGGTTATTTTATAGAGATGAAATATCTTTCCATATATAAGAAACTCCGTAAAGACATTCTTGGGAACATATACCCCCCTTCTACCCAGATGCCGCACCTTATTCAGCTGGCGCAGATACTCAATTGCTCGCCGGGCACGATAAAGAGCGCCATGCGTTTGCTGCAACAGGAAGGGCTTGTGGTGGGCATTCGGTCCAAAGGTACGTTTGTCCGCGACAATGCCGCGCTATTGCGCGCACCTGAGCCGCGGAAGAACAGGTTGGGTGTCCTTGTTCTCACGGTATTCTCATCGCTCGCTGGTTCCTATTACCAGAACATTTTCAAGGGCATAGAACACGTGTTAAAAAGGGCCAACTGCCACCTGTATATCATTAGAGCGTGGAACAAGACCATTCAGGAGTTGTACCGGGAGATCCACGCGTTGGGTATAACGGCCCTCATTACCGTGGAATTTGATGACCGGCCGCTCCGCAGAGAGATTGAACGCTTGCGTATCCCTATTGTGCACGCTGATCTGTTCGACGTGTACAGTAAAAGGCGCATGGTGCTGCCAAATAATATACAGGGCGGCGAGCTTGCGGTAAAAAAGCTATTTGAAAAAGGGCATAAACGTTTCCTTTTCCTTCACGCTTATTATGCCTATTCCCAGAGGTCCAATAGGGCGAATATCATGCGATGGAAGGGCGCGGCAGAAGCGGCAAGGAAACTGAACAGCGTCTGCCTGTGGAAAAAAGTGGTCCTGAGGAGAAACGAAGAGCCCGTGGTTTCCGCGGGCCGTATTATCGAGAAATATTCCAACTGCAAAGGCATTATTGTCCCGGATTCCGACCTTCTCGAGGCTGTCCGGGAATCGCTTCTTGAAAAGGCGCCGACCGAGGCCGCTGCATACGATGTCGTGGCGTTTTCACTGAACGAGCGGCCCATGCACATACATCAGAAACCGGTCTGGTACTGCGCATGGGACACTGAATACATGGGCCGCCAAGCAGCTGAAATGGCGCTGGGAAAGGCTGAAGAGGCGCCGCGCGTTCAGTATTTGCCCATGTATCTGACCACGCGGGTTTAGCATCTGGCCGCTGGTTACGTAAGATTTCGTTTATTGTTGAGCATTTGTTACAAGCGTCATGGGGATGAATTGCACGCGCGGTTCGGGCTTTACTTTTCCTACAAGCGCGTGCGCGGCCATTTTTCCCATCTTTTCCGCGTCCCACGTACAAAACCAAACCGGTCTGCCGCGAACCATCAAGGATTCATCGTTCAGATCGAAAACGACAATGTCGGTTTCCGCGGATCCCGGCAAGGCCCCTGTTTCAAAGGCTTGTCGCAGCCCCTCGAGAATGCTTTGGTTGCACGCGATGAACCCCATGCATTTCTGATGTTTTCTCAGGGCTTGTACCACAAGTGCGCATATGTTTTCAGTATCCATGGAAATGAACGCCTGGTGCGCGGAAACGCCGCATGCCCGCGCTCCTGCCTGAATACCCTGCCATGTGAGTCTGTTGGTCTCGTCGGTTTTCCGTTCGCTTTTTTTATGGCCATGCAGAAAGAGAACGTTGGTATGGCAAAACTTTGCGAGCTGTCTGACGCTGAGTTCTCCGCCGTGGAAATGGTCGGCAAGAACCATGGGATCCTTGCTTTTGAAATCCACGAGTTCGCAATGCACCAGGGGAAGCTTCATCTGCTTGATGCCGCGTACAAGCCCTTCGTCTTCCATTTCAACGCAGATAAGTCCATCGATCGCGAGCGCGTTGATCTCCCTGATGACCTCATGATTTGTTTTATGGAAAACATCGATGGGAAACCCGTGCATGCCCGCTTCGTATAAGACGGTTCCCATGCCATGGACCATTTTTTGTATATAATGCGTCTCAGCAATGACGAGCAGCACTGGCCGCCGTAGTAACACGCCGATCCTCAGCATTTGTTTTTTTCTTGTTTTACCCCCATAAAGCGGTGGCTCCCCCGGGTCTCTTACGAACAGACCCTGCGAAGGGACGCCCTGAATGACCCCTTCCTTTTCCAGCATATTCAGCGCATGCTGGACCGTGCAGCAGCCTGCTTTGAAGGCTGCCATTAGTTCCAAAACCGAAGGCAGCTTGTCGTCGGGCTTGTATCTGCCTTCTTTGATCTCCCTTTTCAGGGTACGGTATATTTCAACATAGCGTAGCATAGTTATTACTGGAAAATAATTAATATTCTAATAGATTTGCGAATATCATTCAGATATATTACTTTGTATAAACATGTGAAAGGGGTTGAAAATGAGTGCGTCAAGAATAAACTGTCCTGTGCAAGTTGAACAATTCAACCCGGTCAAAGGCTAACCACCAGACCGGTACGGAACCCCGCATGGACTGGCGGTAACGCCTACCATGGTGCCGGGGGAAAGGAGACTGCCAGCCGTAATCCGTTGTGCGCAAACGGGTGA
>Ga0208968_1000394_pt1 | contig 31573 bp, 1 predicted proteins | sample RifOxyA3_FD_184031 | JGI IMG/M metagenome (GOLD analysis project Ga0208968, IMG submission 184031) | Groundwater microbial communities from Rifle, Colorado - Rifle Oxygen_injection A3 (SPAdes) | ecosystem: Environmental > Aquatic > Deep subsurface > Groundwater | place: Rifle, Colorado, United...
CTACACGTTTGGCATGTTCACGTGGTGCGGACTTGCACCGCACTGAAAACGCGCCCGGTACGGGCGCACGGAGCGCCCGCGTCCTCGCGGGCTCTGGGCCCCTTCAGTTTCATGGGAGTCGCGGGTGGAGATAGGGTCGATAGGTTGACCTGGGCTGACGCCTAAAGTGGTCGGAGCGGCTCGCTCCGACACCCGCGACTGACGCAACACGGTTTTGGGGTGGTGCGACGGCGCGGGGGAGAACAACACGAAGGGGGGTGGGGACGCGCGCCCCGGCAGGGGCGCGCTAGCGTCGGGCAACGGTCAGGAGCAAATCGGCATGGGGCCCCCAACTCCAGGAGGAGTCCACAATGGCCCGATGCGCAGTCCCGCGCCGCGGCGAGAAGACCTGCCCGGCGAGAAGCGAGGCGGCGGTGTCGTCGCCCGAAAGCACCGTTGTCGCGGTCTGGACTGAGTCTGCCGCTGCAACGCCGCGGGTCCCCGCTGGAACGCCGGCATCCCGGGCGGCTGGGCCGAGGTTCACCGAACACACCGCCGTCGCCCTGATCCAGTAGGCAAGCCCAGTGTGCAGGGTGCCGACCGCCGACTCATAGGCGCGTGCGGTCGCATTCCACGTCGAGATCGGGCCACGAATCTCACTCTGCACCGGGACGGCGCAGTCCGCCACCGGGGCGGCCAGGTTCCAGCCGACCCCCAGCGTGACCCAGCCATCGGCAATCATCTGCCCGCTGACCGGGACGTGGACAGCCGTCAAGGCGGTCGAGTAGGCCCAGTAGCCGCGTTTTCCCTGGATCATGGTGGCTTTGACAAAACCCGTGCCGTCCAATTCCCAGACGGTGGGCAACACCAATGCGTTGGCAAACACCGCCGTGACGAGCGGACTGGTTGGCGTCACCGGTACGGAGAGCAGGTTCCACCTCGGCTGCAGGACCAGATCGAACGCGACGTCGACATTGACGGTCGCCGTGCTGGTCAGGCCATCCGCGTCGGTGATCGTGTAGGTGAAGCTGTCCGCCCCATAGTAGCCGGCGGTGGGCTGATAGGTGAGGCCAGTCCCGTTGCCGGTGATCGCCACCGTCCCGTGCGCGCCCTGAGTGACCGCGGTAATGGCGAAGGTCTGGGACGGGTCCGGCAGAGAACTGTCGTTGGCCAGGACGTCAAGCGGCATAGCCGTGCCGGTGTTGCTCACCACGACCGCATCCGCGACCGCCGTTGGCGGGTCCGGAAGGTTGCTGACGTTCAAGGTCACCGTCGCAACATCCGAGCCGCCCTTGCCGTCGCTGGCCCTGTAGGTGAAGCTGTCCGCGCCATAGAAGTCCTGGCTGGGCGTGTACGTGAAGCTGCCATCCGCCTGCAGCACCAGGACGCCGTGCTGCACGTCGGTGACCAGGCTCGCAGCCAGCCCGTCCCCAGCATCAACGTCCGTGTCGTTGGCCAGGACGCCCGGAGCGCCGACATTCAGCACCGTACCCTCGGACAGGGAGTAGGAATCGGTCGCCGCGTCCGGCGCGTCGTTCACACCGGTCACGGTCACGGTCAGCGTCGCGGTGGTCGTGGCGCCGTACGGATCGACCGCCGTGTAAGTCACGCTGGTCGTGGCGCTCTGACGGCCCACGGCCAGGGACTGGAATGCCGTGCCCGGGTCGAACGTGAACGTGCCGTTCGCGTTCACCGTGAACGTGCCGCCGTTGCTGCCAGCCACTGCCTGACCCACGTTGCCCGGCACACCAGCCACCGCCGACACCGTCAGCGTGTCGCCGTCGTCCGGGTCCGTGTCGTTCGTCAAGACGTTGATATTGCCCGGGTTCAGGGCCGTGTCTTCGTTGGTCGTGTCGGCATCGTTCTGCGGCGTGGGCGCGTCGTTCGCGCCGGTCACCGTCACGGTCAGCGTCGCGGAAGACGTGCCGCCATGCCCGTCACTGGCCGTGTAGGTCACGCTGGTCGGGGCGCTCTGGCCCACGGCCAGATGCTGGAACGCCGTGCCCGGAGCGAACGTGAACGTGCCGTTCGCGTTCACCGTGAACGTGCCGCCGTTGCTCCCGGCCACTGCCTGACCCACGTTGCCCGGCACGCCAGCCACCGCCGACACCGTCAGCGTGTCGCCGTCGTCCGGGTCGGTATCGTTGGTGAGAACATTGACATTGCCCGGGGTCAGGGCCGTGTCTTCGTCGGTCGCGTCCGTGTTGCCCTGCGCCGTGGGGGCATCGTTGACACCGGTCACCGTCACGGTCAGTGTCGCGGAAGACGTGCCGCCGTGCCCGTCACTGGCCGTGTAGGTCACACTGGTCGGGGCGCTCTGGCCCACGGCCAGATGCTGGAACGCCGTGCCCGGATCGAACCGGAACGTGCCGTCTGCGTTCACCGTGAACGTGCCGCCGCTGCTCCCGACCACTGCCTGACCCACGTTGCCTGGAACGCCAGCCACCGCCGACACCGTCAGGGTATCGTGCGTGTCCGGGTCCGGGTCGTTCGTCAGCACGTTGACGTTGCCCGGGTTCAGCGCCGTATCTTCGCTGGTCGTGTCGGCGTCGTTGGACGCGGTGGGGGCGTCGTTGACGCCGGTCACGGTCACGGTCAGGGTCGCGTTGGACGTGCCGCCGTGCCCGTCGCTGACCGTGTAGGCGACGCTGGTCGTGGCGCTCTCGTTCACCGCCAGGTGCTGGAACACCGTGCCCGGATCGAACGTGAACGTGCCGTTCGCGTTCACCGTGAACGTGCCGCCGTTGCTCCCGGCCACCGCCTGGCCCACGTTGCCAAGCACGTCGCTGACCGCGAACACCGACAGCGCATCGCCGTCGTCCGGGTCGGTATCGTTGGTGAGAACATTGACATTGCCCGGGTTCAGGGCCGTGTCCTCGTTGGTCGTGTCCGAGTTGTTCTGCGCGGTGGGCGCGTCGTTGACACCGGTCACCGTCACGGTCAGGGTCGTGTTCGACGTGCCGCCGAACAGGTCCCTGGCGGTGTAGGTGATGCTCGTCGTGTCGCTCTGGCCCACCGCGAGGTGGTTGAACGCCGTGCCCGGATCGAACGCGAACGTGCCGTTCGCGTTCACCGTGAACGTGCCGCCGTTGCTGCCCGCCACGGCCAGGCCCACGTTGCCGGGCACGCTGTTGACCGCCGAAACCGTCAGCGCGTCGTTGTACTCGTTCACGTCGTTGCTCAGCACGTTGACATTGCCCGGGTTCAGCGCCGTATCTTCGGTGGTCATGTCCGTATCGGCCTGCGCGGCGGGGGCGGTCACCAGCCGGACGTCGTCGATCCGGACCGAGCTGGTGGCGGGGCCGAACCCGAGCAGGTCCAGGTACAGCACCGCGTCGCGGTCGGTGGCGACGGAGGTGACATCCAGGACGATCTGCACCGGGGTCGAGGGCGACCAGGTGTTGCCGCTGCCCGTCGCGCCCGGCACGGCCGTCTCGGCACCGTAGAAGGCGGACCCGCTCTGCTGCAGGTTGAACAGCGCATCGGTCAGGGCCAGCGGCGTGGCCACGGACAAGAGCGACGCCTTCGTGGTCGCGTCGAGCAAGGCGATCTCGAAAGCATCGCTCGGCGTGCCGGCGCCGTTCGCCGCCAGGTTCAGCCCGGTGAGGGTGAGGCACAGGCGTCGCGTACCGGCCGGGACCGTGAAAGTCTGCATGAGGCGCGCCATCTGCACGCCGCCTTCCGCCAGCACCGCTTCGCCGCTCAGGACCGAGACGGTGCCGTAGGAGGTCCAGCCAAAGTCGGCGGCAACCGGGTCGGCGACCACGAAACGGCCGTTCACCAGCAGGATCGGGCTGCGGTCGCGGCGCGGGTTAGAGGTCGAGCCTGTATCGGTCGTGCCAGAGTCCGCGCCCTGCGGCGCCGTCTCGCCAGCCGCCGCAGCGCCGGTGCCCTGCGAGTCCTGGCTCGGCGAGCGCGGGTCGCCGGAGTCGCCGGAGTCGCCGGAACCGCCGCGACCGGAGACCGGCGCAGCACCGGTAAACACCGTCACCACGCCCTCGGTCGCCGCGGCGGCCGCCGTGTACGGGTCCGTGCCCATGGCGATTTCGATATCGTCCGGCAGGCCGTCGCTGTCACTGTCCGGCTCGGTGCTGGCCACGAAGCTGGCGGCGGCGAAGCCCGTGGTGGTGCCCTCGGCGCCGGTGGTGCCAAAGTCGTGGTAGACGCGGCCGGTGACCGGGTCAAAGATGATCACTTCGTACGGCGTGTTGGGTTCAACGTCGAACACGAAGTTGCCGGCGCTGTCGCTCGTGGTGCAGACGGTCTCGGTGTCGGAGTCGAGCGGGTTGAGAATGGCGATGTAGTCGTTGCCCCAGTCGCCCGCGGTGCTGTCGAGGCCGGTGCCGACCACCGAGACGGTGGTCAGCGGCGCCTCGGCGCTGTCAGTGTAGATCAGGATCGTGCCGTGGCGCAACCCGATGTCCGCCGCCGCGAAGCACAGGTCCAGCGTGCGGGACTCGCCGGGCAGGAGCACGAGCAGCGCGGCGGGGTTCACGTCGGCCAGCGCACCGGCCACGGCGAACTCGTTCTTGCCATCGGTCACCGTGATGCTGCGAATGGTCAGGGCGGTGGTGCCGATGTTGGTAAGTGTAGCGAACTCCGCAATACTGACTGGGGCGCCGTCCAGCCGCATGCCGCCGACGTTGTTGTTCGCGACCGCGACATCGAGGAACCCGGCTGGACTCTGCGCAATCCCGGTCAGGTTCACGACATAGTCGCCGCCTTCCGAATTGCTGACGATCCGCAGCACGGCCGCCATGCTGCCGCTCGAGAGCGGGTCGAACGTGAGCGTCAACGCGACGGCCTGGCCGCTGGCCACGACAGTGCCGTACGACACGCCACTGACCGTCAGCCCGGCCGGCGCACCCAGTAACTCGACCTTGGAGATGACCAGCGGATCGGTGCCAAGGTTCAGGAGCGAGAACTTCTGCGTCCGTGCCTGCCCGCCCGCGCCGTCCATGGCGATGGTGCCGAAGTCGAAGGCCGAACTGACGAACTGTCCCTCCGGATCGGTCAGGACCCACAGCATGGGCGCTGCGGGCAGGTCGAGCACATCGGTCGGGTCTCCATCTTCGTAACCGGGCAAGGCAGACCACTCCTGCATCGGGTTCCACCCGAGGGTTCGGGCCAAATACCTCTGGTAGTAGTTGGTCAAGCCGTCCTGGACTTCGGCGCTGGTCCAGGACAGGCCGAACCCGATCTTCAGTCCAATGCCTGTGATCGGGAACGTGTGCGCGTTACCCCAGTCCCGCTGGTAGGACATAATGTCCAAAGCCGGGTCTGGCGGCGGCGCGATGTGCACGGTGGCCTTGGTCCACGTGTGACGCAGGCCGAAGACGTGGGCAAACTCATGGGCCATAATGTTGGCAAAGAGTTTGATGGTACGTTGGCGGGGCGTCTGGACGTCGGCGGCGTTCTGGCTGTTCTCCAGTTGGTAGAAGAAGTGATTGGCCACGACGATCAGCACATTTCCTGCCGCACGGTCATTCAGCGTCCGCGCCAGGCGGAAATTTTGCTCGGCAACCGACCAGGTGGTCCGCTGCCGCACCACGCCGAGCATGGTTTCGTAGGCCTCGTCGTCCACACCGGAGTAGGCCTGGCCGAGGAGGCCTGCGGCAGCCGACGTCGTCTTGTCAACGACCGCCGTGTTGGCATCGGGTGTGGGAACACGCTTCAAACCCACGCTGTAGGCAGAGTAGAGGCGCTCGACCTCATCGAGAATCTCGAGCACCAACTGGGTGCGTTTCTCCGCGGTGTCAATCAGGTCTTTCTCGCCAGCGCTCAGGTTCGCCGGGGGCGTGGCCGCAATCCGGGCGAGCTCGGCCTCGTACGCCGTGGTATCGACCCACCAGGTCTGCAGGACGCCATCGCCGCGCAGTGTCATGGTCGCAATGGTATCGAGGGTGTCCGGCCGCCGGAACTCGGCCGCGCCGGTGAGGGCCTTCTGGACCACGGCCGGGTCAAAGAGGAACAGGATACCGTTGGCGGTTGTCACATACTGGAAGTTGGCCGTGTCCGTCACGCGGATGTCCGGACGCAGGGCGGGCTCACAGAAGAAATCCATCTGCCGCTCGCGCCAAATCCCCGTCTTGCCGCCGCCATCCATGACCGTCTTGGCAAAGTCGAGTTTCCCGTCGCCGTGCTCCGCGTCCATGGCGTCCACGTAGCGGTAGATGTAGAACGTCTTGTCGACGAGGATCGTGTTCGGGGCGACCTGGGTCGCGACCAGGATTTGGACCTTGACGCCGTACAGACGGTCCACGTTGATATCCTTCATGATGGGTTGGAAGTCCTTGGCGTTGACCTCCAACTTCCGAGTCTGGCCCGGCAGGACCTCCCACGTCTTCTCACCCTCGACCAAGGTGCTGTCCAGGAACTCCTGAGGCGTGCCCTGGACGATCACCCTGACCACCAGCGTCGCCGCCGGGCCGGTGGAGGGGGTCATGTTCCCGAGGTCAATGGCGAAATGGTCGCTGTCGCTGGTGAGGAAGTAGGTGTCGGCCACGGCCAGCACGGGGACGGGCGGGACCAGGGCTGTGGAAACCGGCCGCTGGACCGCCAGACCCTGGGGGTGACCGCCGGTCGCCAGCGGCGCCTTGGCCGGGTCATAGACGCTGAACGTCTCACTGCTGAAGATGCTGCTGAACGGCACGTCGAGCCGGTAGTCGGCGCGGACATCGATGGCGCCGTTCGGCGCGATGGCGCCGTTGACCAGATTGTCGATCGGGACGCGCTTCAGGAGGTCCTTGCCCTCTTGCGACGCGTAGTATGTTTTCGAGAGTTCCTCAAGGATCGCGTCGACACTGTACACGAACACCGCGTGCGTGCTGCGGTAGCCGCCGTAGAGATAACTGCCGTCGGGCGAGATCACCAGGTTGTCCGGGAAACTGATCGGGATCGGCCGCGTGGCCGCAATGAGCTCTGGATTGGGGCCGAACGGGTCGAGGATGATGCCGATGTTGCCGCCGGCCGGAATGCCCGGGTTGCCATTCGGGTCATAGGGATCGTGGCTCGCTTGACCCTGGGTGAAGCGGTTCATGCCGATAACGAACGCGTAGGTGGGATGGTTCGGGTATCCGGTGCGGGTGTTGCCGGGCAGGATAACGACGCCCGTCGCGTTGTTGACGTCGAACGAGTCGTACTGCACGCCGAGGTTCAGCGGCACGGTGCGCACCACCCAGTTGTCGAGGTTCGACGCCGTGCGCTGGATCACGCCAAAGCCCATGCTATCCTGGGTCCGGCTGGTGAACGTCATCAGGTTGGGGTCGGTAGTCGCGGTGACCGAGTAGGGTTCATAGCCGACGCCCTCAATCCACTTCAGGTGGCTGCCGAACGAGGGCGTGCCGGGCTGGTCCGAGTTCAGCACGATGATGTTACCCGTCTTGGAACCGACGCCGACATCCGGGTTCTGTGCCGCCGCCGGCAGAGTGGCCAGGCAGATGGGGGTCATGGGCGCCGCCACGAACACGCGGGTGCCATCGGCGCTGACCGCGATCCCTCGGAACCCGAAAGGCACATCATTGTTGTTGTACGGCCCCGCACGCTTGATGACCTTGAGGTATGTTGCCGAGGCGGGATCGATATCGATGAAGTAGACCCTGCTGGCCGCCCCGTCCGAGACGCAGGCGAACTTGCCGCGCGGGTCCACGGCGATCCAGAACGGTGATGTGCCCGCGCCCAGCGGGATCGGGTTGATGCCCAGGGTTTCGGGCTTGGCCGGGTCGTCGGGCAACGCGTCGATCTGCTGCAGGGTGATCGCGTCGATCAGCGCCACCCCCTTCGAGTTGGGCAGCGTCACAAACGCGCGGCTACCGTCCGCCGTGCAGGCGATGGCACGCGTGGTTGGTTTGTCCGGGGTGAGGCCGGCGAGCAGGTTGATGCGCGCCACGATCTGGTTCGTCGCCGTGTCCGTCACGGCGACCTGGTTGTCACCCAGGGCGGCAAACATGTACAGGGCCGGCCCCTGGACGCGCGCGATGTTGCTGACCTTCATCGACGGGTTGATCCACATGCCGCCGACCGGACTGATCTGGTACCGGGTCACGTAGACCTCAGCCAGCCCGAGAACCACGGTGTTCGGCACCGTGACGCGGACCGTGGTGGTCGTACTCGTGGCCAGGGGGCTGATGGTCACGATCCGGTTGCCGGGCATCCGGAAGCTGATGCGCAGGTCCGAGATCTCGCGGCCGATACCCGCGTAGGACGGAGCGTCCGGGTTGGCATAGACGAAGCGCTGTCCCTCGATGACCAGCTCAGGCCCGGTGACGCCGAACTCAAACGTGACCGAGGTGATCACGGGTGCGGCTGCATCGCCCACAGTCACGCCGACGGGTGTAGCAACGACCGCGGCGATCTTATTCAGCGCCCCGGCGTTGATCTGCACATTCAGCGGCGTGGTGGTGGGCAGGCCCGTGGGCGGAATCGAGACCACCTTCAGCGACGAGACGTTGGGCGTGTAGAGGACCTCGAGCAGCGCGTCCCAGCCATCCTCCATCTCGGCCACCAAACCTGTGGCGCGCGAGCCGGATTCGAACATCAGGAAGCCCTGCGGCGCGCCGTCGGCCCCGCCCAGAGGTACCGTCGGACTGAAACTGCCCTGGATCTGGGTGACCACGCCAGTGGCGGTGACCACGGCGTAGATGCCGGTCGCGCGCACACCGGGGAACGGTCCGAGCAGGGGGCGCGCCACGCCGTCGTTGCCGACCACGCCGGCCTCGGCCTGCACCCAGACGGATACCGGACTGCCATCGGCGTCCGGTATCGTGCCGGCACGGAGGAAGTAGACCCTCGTGCCGGGGGACAGGGCGACGGGAACGGCCAGGTCGACGGCGGACAACAGCTTCTGCGAGCCCAGTCCGAGCTGGAACCCGGTCGCAAACGCGAACCCGTCGGGCAGCCCGTAGGGCATGTCACCCAAGAGTGCCTTGAGGGCCACGCTGATGGTCGTATCTTCGATGAGAGCCCCGGGCGCGACCGCGATCATGATGCCGTTGGCATCGCGCAGCACGCCGCCCGCGCTGCCGATGGTCGTGGACGCGGCTTGGACCGGCACGGCGACCAAGACCTGAACGACCTCCTCAGCCGGCCCGTGCACCACGGTGACCTCGGCGACCCCCGCGCCAACCGTCGTGATCAGGCCATCGGCGCTGACCGCGACAACCAGCGGGTTGCTGACGTAGTAGCTGGTACCGGTCGAGCCCGCCGTCATGTCCGAGCCGTCCGGCGCGATCACCGTGAGTTGGCGCGTGCTCAGGCCGTTGGCCAGCGTAACCGACAGCGGCGCCACGGTCAGGCCGAGAATCTGCAATTGCTGGTTCAGCGCACTGGCCGGCCAGCCGACCCGGACGACCGTGACCGCCTGGATGCCGTGGCTGCTGACGCGCAGCGTGCTGGCGCCCTGCGAGAGCGCCACAATCCCGCCGCGCGCCGAGATCACGGCGACGCTCGGGTCGGTGGAGAGGAAGCTCAGGTAAGACGCGGGCAGCGGCACGTCCTGCTGGTCGGCGAAGTCACCCGTGGCGCTCACTGAAAGCCCCTGGCCGACCTCCAGGTACGGAGCATACACCGACAGCTCGATGCGGATGAGCGCGGCTGCACTGACGTTCACGGTCACATCGGTCGGCGTCGAGCCGTGCGCCCCGTCGTCGGCGACCAGGCGAACGCTGGCAGCGCCCGTGAAGCCCGAGTTCGGCAGGAACCGCAGCGTCAACCCGTCCGGGCTGATCCAGGCGCTGCCGCCCGTCGCCTGAGTCACGCGGTACCGGATGGCGTCGCCGTCGACATCGGAGGAGGCTCCCGTCAGCGCCACGCTGACGAGCAGGTCGGCGTGGGTCTGGAGAGCGGCCACGACGGGCGCGGTCGGTGCGGTGTTCGCACGGAACCCCACGTTGTGGTCGAAGAGCTGCCGGTCGGTCGCATTGATCACGCCGTCCCGGTTCAGGTCGCGGTTCACGTCGTACCCCAGATCACCGGACGTCTTGCCCATGACGGCATCGAGGGCCTGGCTGTCGGTCCCGTCAACCTTCAGGTCCGTGTCGAAGTCGCCGACGATGAAGAGCCGCAGGTTGTAGTTGCCCGCGGTCTGCGCATTGGCGCCGGCAACCTCGACGACGTACAGGGTGTCGCGCGTCAGCGAGTACAGCGCCCACGCCCGGTCCGCGCCCAGGACCGACACGGCCGGCGTCAGGCCCGGAATGGCCGGCAGGCCGGGCAGGAGTTCCGAGCCGGACGGCGCCTCGACAAGGATGCCGAGCAGCAACTGGCCGGACGCGGTGGCGCGCATCTCGGAGCCGCACGCGCCAATGGCATACCGGTCCGTAGCGGCGGCGGTGAGCGTCCCGGCACGCAGGGCGCCCGAGAAGCTGCTGGCCGAGCCGAGCCAGGCGGCGATCGGCTGCGTCTGCACGGACGGCTGGTAGCGCACGGCGGTCCCCGTGCCGCCCGAGTCGATGACAACCGTCAGGCGCTGCGACGCATCGGCCGCGTAGCCGTACCGGGACGCGGTCCCGGTCTTGAGGTCCTGCACGACCGACAGGTTGCCCTGCGCGTCGTAACGGTAGGCGATCTGCGTCCCGTCCGGCGCGGTCAGCAGGCAGAGGCGGCCAGCCGAATCGTACTGGAAGGCGATGCGCGCGCCGTTGCCGGCGACCACGCCGCTGTCGCTCCAGACCAGAGTCTGGCCCGCGGCGGTCCGGATCTGAACCAACTGCTGGTCGCTGTCGTAGCGGTACTGGCGTCCATCCGGTGCGATCAAGGTGTAAGCGGGTGCGGCGAACTGGTCAGCGGCCGGATTGTACGGCGCGCCCGTGCCGAGCTGGTAGTAGGCATTCCCTGCCCGGTCCAGGGCCGTGGCGGTGGTCTCGAGCGCATAGTCTACGCCCACCTCAGCGGTCCAGGCGGGACGGTAATACACGAACCCGCCCACCTGCTCACGAACCGGGTGGAAGACGAACGCGGCGCGCCGGCCGTCGGGCAAGTTGATATAGAGGCGCGTGCCATCCTCAAAGGCGGCAAAGACCCCGGCGGATTCGAGGCCGGTCGACGGGAGATTGGTGGTCACGTCCGGTTCCACACCGGCCAGGATCCAGCCGTTGCCCAGCAGCCCCGAGCGGGCCGCCGCCAGCGAGTCATAGAAGCGCGCGATGCTGATATCCGCGCCGGTCATCAGGTTGACGGACAGGTCCGTGGCGGTCGTGGTGTAGACGTTCGTCTTGGCGCTGGTGTAGATGTCAATCAGCCGCGTGACGATGGTCTGGCGACCGGCCATGTCGGTGGCGGTCAAGCGCAGTTCGTAGGCGCCGTTCAGCCACGCGGCCGGGTCGAGCTGCGTCAGCACGACGCTGCCGGCGGTCGGAGCCGTGCCGCTGGCCAGAACGGCCATGGTGCCGCCGCTGAGCGGCGCCAATTCGAGGGTGAACGTGTCCAGATTGCTGTCCGTGACAGTGGCCAGGATGTCGGTCGGCGTGGTGATGACCGCGCCGTCTTTGGGCTGCTCGAACGCCACCGCCGGTGCCAGCAGGTCCGACACGTCGCGGACCTTGAGGTCGCGCGTCACAACCGTGGTGTGCCCGTCGACATCCGTGGCCGTGACGACCAGGGCCACGTGGCCAGCGGCGGTCGGACGGTACCGGGCGCGGCTCAACGCGTCCAGCGCCGTTTCGACGCCGCCGATGGTGAGCTGGGTGGTCGCGACCTCCGCCGTGCCTCCCGCCGCAACGTGGATGATGACTTCCTGCCCGACACCAACCGGGAAGCTGGGCGTCAGTTCGATCACGACGTCGGGGCCGGGCGCCTGATTCCAGACCAAGAGACGGAGCGGGGCCAAGGTCGTGGCCTGGCCGTCGGAGAGCCGGACCAGGAGGTCGTGCGCGCCAATCTGCGTCGCATTCGGGGTCCAGGTGATGCGTCCCGTGCCGGTGTCCAGCGTGGCGCCGGTGGGCAGGCCGTCGACAGCGTAGGTGAGCGTCGTACCGGCGTCCGGATCGCTGCCCGGGATCAGCAGGGTGAATGCCTGGCCGGCGGTCAGGTTATGGCCGTACAGGTTGGGCAGTACGGGCGCGCGGTTCACGTTGAGGACCAGCACGTCAACGTCCAGCGTGTCGCTCAGGCCGCCCGAATCCGCGACAGAGAAGTGGAACGTGTGCGTGCCGGCCTGGTCGTAACCCGGCGTCCAGGTGAAGGTCTGGGTCGGAGGATCGAAGGCGGCACCCGCAGGCAGGCTGTCCAGGATGGAGTACTTGAGCGAATCCTGGTCAAAGTCCGCAGCCACCACATTGAACGTCAGTTGCAGGCCTTCCTGGGTCAGGTACCCGTACATTGGGACAAAGGCCGGGGCCTGGTTCACGTTGGTGACGACGATGGACAGGCTTTCGGTGCTGGTGCCCGCGCCGTCGGAAACGCCAAACCGCACCGCATAGGTCCCGGACTGCGAGAGGGTCGGCGTCCAGGTGAACAGGCCGGTAACGGCGTTGAACTGCGCGCCGGCCGGCAGGCTGTCGACGCTGTACGTCAGCGGGTCGCCCTCGGTGTCCGTGGCGGTGAGGGTGAAGGTGAGGGTCTGCGCTTCGGCCACGGTCCGGTCGCCGACCGGCATCAGGACCGGCGCGGCATTCGTGTTGCGCACGACAATATCGATTTCTTCCGAATCGCTGATGGCGTTGGCCGGCGTGCCGTTGCCGCCGTCGGTGACCTGCAGCGTCACGGTGTGCGTGCCCAGGTCGCCGGACGAGGGCGTCCAGCGGAAGCGCGCCAGGCCATACGACGTGGTGCCCTCGAACACCGCACCCGCGGGCAGCCCGACCGTCGAATAGGTCAGGGTCTCCTGGTCCTGGTCGGAAACGTTGACGTAGAAGACGAGTTCCGTCCCGACCACGGCGACTTTGTCGCCGACCGGCTGCATCTCCGGCGCGGCATTGGCCACGTTCACGGTCAGAACGAACTGGTACTGGCCGGTCAGGACCGCCAGCGGGTCGCCGTTGCCGTTGTCCGTGGCACGCACGGTGATGGTGTAGTTGCCACGCTGACTCAACGACGGCGTGGCGTGGAGTGTGCCCGTGCCGTTGCCATGGTCCGTGAAGGTCACGAACACGGGCATTCCGGCGGCGGTCATGACGAGGGGACCGCCGTCCGAGTCCGTGGCGGTCACGGGGATATCAAGCGTGGCGCCGCCATTCATGGTCTGGTTGTCGATCGCGGTGACCACGGGCGGCGCGTTCAGGTCGCGCACCGTGATGTGGACAACCAGGCTGGCCGTGGTGGCCGTGCCCGTGCCGTCGCCGTCGTCCGTGGCCGTGATGGTCACGTCATACTCGCCATCCTGGGTGTACGTCGGCGCCCAGCTCAGGAAACCCGTCTCCGGATGGAATTTGGCGCCCGTCGGCAGTCCGGTGGCGACGAGGGTCACGGAGGTGGGCGTGGTCGGCGCTTGCTCCTGGTTCTGCTCCGGCGTGGCGTTGGGCTCCAGTTGTGGCGCGGGGTGGTCCGGGTCGATGGCCGGAATGTAGATGGAAAGAGGCTGGCCCTCGTAGATCTCCAGGTCGCCCACCGACTGGATTTGGACCGGACCGTTCACGTTCAGGATCGTCAGGTTCAGGGTCGAACTCGCCTGCGCCAGACCGTCGCTGGCCTGGAAGAGCATCTGGTAGGTGCCGTGCAGGTCGTAACCGGGCGTCCAGGTGAAGACGCCGGTCAGCGGGTTGAGGGTGGCGCCGATCGGCAGGCTGGGCGAGGAGAAGACCAGGCTGTCCCCGTCCGTGTCCGTGGCGGTCAGAGTGAAGGACAGCGTCTGCCCTTCCTGGATGGTCACGGGCGCCAGCGCCGTCAGGACGGGCGGCTCGTTGACGTTGCGGACGAGGATTTCGAACGTCTGGCTCGCCTGGCTCAGGCCGTCGCTCACGTAGACCGTGACGTTCGAGTAGCGGCCGGCGTCCAGGCCGTCGGTCTGCCAGTGCAGGGCCAGCAGGTCGGCGTCGAAGACCGCGCCGTACGGCAGGTTGTCCATCCAGTACACGAGCGGGTCGGCGTCGGCGTCGAAGGCGCTGACCGGCACCGTCAGTTCGGCGCCTTCGTCGATCGTGCGGTTGAGGATCGGCACCAGCATGGGCGGCGTGTTGACGCCGGTCACGGTGACGCGCCAGGCCTGGCGGGCGAAGCCGCCGCGTGCGTCATAGACGCGGATTTCAAAGTCGGTGGCCACACTGGCCGAGAGTGACGGAGTCCAGGACAGCAGGCCCGACGCGTTGACGGTGGCGCCCTGCGGGCCGCGGATCACGGCGTATGCCAGCGGCGCATCCGTGTCCGTGGCGGCCATCTGGTAGGTATACAGCGCGCCCTGCGCCACGGTGGCGCCGGGCGTCGAACTGACGGTCGGCGGCAGGTTGGGCTCGACGTCGGCGAACACGCGTGCGTCAAGGTTGAGGGTCAGCCAGTCGGGGTTGTGGATCGTCAGCGTACGGACCAGGGTGCTTTCGCCCGGGCCGAGTTGCCCTTCCGTGCGGCCGCCGGTCAGTTCGAGGTAGGGGTAGCCGTCTTCGGTCGTGCCGTCGGCGTTTTGGACGTGCGCCGTGGTGCCGGCCAGCCCGAAGAAGACCACACGGTACGGCGCCAGCATGGCATAGCTCAGCGGGTTGGTGATCTGCACGTCCATGGAGAGTGTGTTGTTGAGCCGGTCGAACCGCGTGTTGGTGAAGGTGGGGTAGACCGGGATGGCGCCGGTGCTCAGGTCGGACAGCACGGTGAATTCGACCTTTGCGGAGGCGGCCAGCGCGACATCGGCATCGTTGCGGATAGCGGCCTGGACGGTCAGTTCGTAGGTGTCGGGCAGCAGCCGCTCGAACTGCAGCAGGGCCATTCGCCGCGCGGCATCGTAGAAGACGCCGCCAATGGGAATGACCTGGCTGGTGCGTTTGTTGACGAGCCGGTAGTTGTCCGGGTTCGTGGCACTGCCCGCGGCGGTCGACAGAGCCGCGCTCATGTCCGCATCGAACAGGACGGTGGCCGCGAAGACCTCGGAGAGACTCGTGCCCTGAGCGGGCGTCATGGCCGTGACCGCCGGCGGCGTCAGGACCCGCAGCACATCGATCTGCTGCGCCTGCGTGATGTACACCCGGCCGTCGGGGCCGACGTGCAGGAACTCGCCGCGACTGCCGCCCGTGGCAATGTCCGTGGTCTTGAGCGTGGTCATGTCGAGGATGGTCAGCGCGCCGCCGGAAGCATGATTGACGAAGAGCAGTCCGGCCAAGGGTGTGCCGGTGGCGCCAAAGGCCAGGCCGGTCGCCGGCGCCAAGGAGGTCACGACCGTCTCCTTGTTGCCGCGCGAGTCGAACCGGATGACATCGCCATTCCCCGGCCAGGAGGTGGCGTACAGCGTGTTGTCCGGCGCAAACGCCAGTGAGTGCACGCGTGACGAGGAGAAGCTGCTGAACTGGCCGGTGTCAGGGTTGAATATCTCGACGCCACGCGAGGTGGACAGGTACAGCTTGCCGGAGACCGGGTGCACCGCCATGCCGAGTCCGACGCCGTCCCCGTACCGGGCCAGGATCGCGCCCGTGTCCGGGTCCAGCCGCACGAGCGGGCCGCCGCCGGTGGTGGCCCACAGGCGGCCGTCGCCGTCGAAAGCCATGTCGTAGATGGGCACGTCGAGTGTGATCAAGGGTGCGCCCGCGACACCGCCGGCGGCGGAGAACACCCACAGGCTGTTGCGGCCGGCGCCGCCGCTGACCAGGATGCGGCCGTCCGACGCAAAGGCGATGCCCAGCGGCCCGATGCCGGCCCCGGAACTTGGGACCGCGCGGACAAACGATTCCATGGCAAACGGCTCGAAGACCGTGGTGAACGTCGGTGTCTTGGTGGGCTGCTGGCCGAGCGGCACTCGCGTCTGGGCCTGCAGGAACAACGCGTTCGTGACCGGAACGGACGGCGGCGTGACGACCCGCGTCGTCTCCGTGGGGGTGAGCTGGTCCTCGGTCGGCGCCACACCCAGGTTGATTCCGGGATTGTAGGCCGGCAGCAGCACGCCGTCGGGGGCGGCCTCGACGTTGCCGGCGTTGTCGGCCGAGAGAACCACGAAGGCCGCCGACTGGCCGGCCAGCCCGGTGTAGGTCCACACCGTCTCGGTCGTGCGCCGCTTCCACGCGATCCAGCCGGCCTGGTCCACGGAGACGTACACGGTCGAATCCTTGACCCCGGTGCCCTCGGTGTCGTCGGCCGCGGCGAACGAGATCTGGTACGAGCCGTTGCCGAGGTCCGTCACGGTGGTGGTCGTGGTGGGGCCGACGACGTCGAGCGTGGCGGTGTGCACGTTGGTGTCCAGCGGCGTGTTGCTGTCGTAGAACAGGCGCGCCGCGGCGGTGAACGTGGTGCCGGTCTCGATCGTCTTGTCCTGGGTGTAGACCGGGTACGGCCGGATCGTGTAGCTGACCGTGGCGCCCTGGGTCCGGTCCGTATTGGGGAGCAGGATGCCCTTGGTGTCGTCGGTGATGGGCAGGCCGGTCTCCGGATCGAGCGCGGTCAGGACCCACTGGGCAATGTTGGTCACCACGTCGACACCACCGACGACGCGCACAACGATGCCGCGCTCGGCGGTGAAGTCGAAGTCGCCGGAGAACGAACCGCGGTCAGCCGGCACGTGAATGTGGATGTCGCCCAGCACGATGTCGCCGAGCGTGAAGCTGCGCACGTCGAGTTCCGGATCGAGCTCCTGCACGATGCGAACCTGCTTCACGGATGTCTCGCTCGAGGCCGGGTCCTCGAACATGATCGTGTACGGCAGCGGGAAGCCGTTCGGCACGTAGTTCCCGGTGCCGTACCCGGTCGGGCCGACCATGCGCACCGAGTCGGAGCGCGTGCCAGACAGGCCGAAGTAGTCCTTCAGTGCCGGGTCGGCCACCGTCACCTGTTCGCCCTGGCCATAGTCGCCCACGTTGACCCAGAACGCCTCGAAGTGCGTCTCGTACTTGAGCTGCAGGTCGAACAGTGAACTATCCGGCAGCGTGCCGCTGTCGTAAGCGTTCGGCGTGTCGCCGTACCACTCGCGCACCTTGGCGAAGAAGCCGACCAGGTCGCCGGAATCGATGATCTCGCCATCCGGATCTTCGCCCAGCAGTCCGGCGGTGAGAATGGACATGAGGCTGGAGATGGGCGGCAAGGTGTGGACCGCCGGTGGCGTGTCCTCGGGCCGCAACTGACCGGACAGCTCCAGGCTCAGCAGGTACGCGTTGACCCACTGGTCCTCGTTGGCCGCGGAAACGACCAGTGAGTGCGGCGCGGTCGGGTCGGCGAGAATGGCGTCGCGCAGGTCCTTGGCCACACTCGTCTGATACTCAACGTACTCCTGGCTGGTCATGGGCGTGGCCGCGGCGGCAATCCAGAAGTGGAAGTTCGTCGGGTCGTAGACCAGTGTGAGGTTCGGGTCTTCTTTCAGTTCCTTCAGCGCGTCCGGGTTCGCCTTCAGGACATCCCGCATTTCCGGGAAAATGTCCGCGGTGAACGTCAGACCCATGTACCCCCTGTTGACGAAGTCGAACGTGAAGCCGGTGGCCATGCGGCGGCCGCTCTGGTTGACGATCGAGTCCAGCTCGGCCCAAGGCACATCGTCGATGTCCGGCGCGCCGGTCAGGTTGGTCCGGAAGATGAGCGGCTCGGTCCCGACCGGGTAGACGTACCCCATGGTGTCGTCGTCGAGTTGCCCGTGCACGTAGTCGGTCCACTCGCCGAACTGGGCAATGTGGGGCATGCCGAACTCGAAGTGCACATACGGCGCGTCCACATTGGTCAGGCTGTAGACGCCGAAGCCGTACCAGCCGACGTCGCCGTACTCGAGCTGCGACGGCCCGCCCATTCCCACCGTGAGGCTCAGCGGCTCGGCCGCCTCAATTTGATAACGGTATGGAACGCGCGCGACCTGGCCGTCCGGGTTGGTCACCTGCACGTCGTACAACCCGTGCGGCGCGTCGCGCAGGTCGAACGTGGCAATGATCCGGGTCGCGTTGACGACCTGGTAGTTCACCGGCTCGTACTCCGCGATCTGGGGCCGGATCAGCTTGATGATGGCCGTGGAGGCGAACCGCGAACCGCGCACTTCCATAGTCACGTACCGCGAGTCGCCGCCCGCGTCCGGCCGCACCTCACTGATGCCGAACGGGAGCAGGCTCGCCAAGAGCGTTACGGGCGTATTGGCGGGCGAACTGACGCTGCGCACCAGGATGAAGTACCGGCCGGCGGCGGTCAGCGGGACGCGCGCGGTCTGGTCGCTCCACAGGTGTCCCTCGAAGGCCGCATCGTAGTTCAGTGTGCTCGGCAGCCCCTCGAACCGGACGTAGAGTTCGTTGGCGGCGTTCTTGTCCTGCGACACCAGGCTGATCTGAAGCGTTTCACCCGCCGGCGCCGTGATCATGTACAGCAGTTCCTTGCCGCTGCTGAGCGTGTCGGCGGCGGGCGTGTCGAGCTGCAGTTCCTTCACGGCGACGGAGAACGTACTGGCACTGGCCAGCTTGTTGTTGGCGTTGTTCGCGCCCTCGTTGATGTCGTCAAAGATGTCGGTCCGGACAATGACCCGGTAGTCGCCTGGGAGTACGGTGGGCAGCAGCGCCGTGAGCGTGCCGGTGTAGCTGTCGCCCGGTTCGAGAGACCGGAAGATCGGGACCTGGTGCCCCTGCTCGTTCAGTTGGGTCTCGACGCGACCGATGAGCTTGTCGCCCAGGTCCCAGATCGCGTCCGCCGAGATGTACAGCGCATCGGCCCAGTAGCCCTCGGCGTTCTCCGTGGCGTGCACGTTCTTGACCGTGTAGGTGATGGTGATGCTGGTGCTGACCTGGCCGCTGGCCGGCACCGTGATCGTCTGCACCGCCAGGTCGGTCGGCGGCGACGGGTCGATGACCATCGGCTGGGCGCTGGGCGCGGCGTTGTTGCCTTCGTTCGGGCCCTCGTAGACGAACCCGCGCGGGTGGTTCTGGTTCGGCACGTCGGTCAGCACGAAGACGTAGTAACCGCCCAAGATGCCCCTCGGCACGGCGTAGTTCAGAGCGACCGTGTAGGAGGCGTCCTTGGCCAGGGCGCCGGTGTGGTCCACCTGGCCCAGGTACAGGTCACTGTTCACGTCCAGGTACTGGTCGCGCGAGAGGAACACGTAGTCGGACCACACGTTCTGGCGGTCCGGCACGTTCCCAGGGCCCACGTTGGTGACGGTGTAGGTGACGTCGAAGCGGCGGCCACTGATCGCATGGTCAGGGCGCGTCACGCTGGTCACCTGCAGGTCGGGCGAGGCAATCCGCGTGACCTGAATCGCGTTGCTGCTGATGTTGTTGGCCTCGTCGCGGAACTCCTTGACGTAGCCCATGAGGCCCCACGCGTCCGGCGGCCCTTCGATACGCGGCGAACCCGTCGCGGCGGGGTACGGCAACGCCCAGCCGATCTGCCAGGACACGCCATAGGGCGAGTCGACGTAGACCAGGATCTTGAACGCGCCCTCGATGTCGTCCGGGAGCCGGACCGTGGTCTGGACCTGATAGCTCTCGCCGGGCGCCAACGCGCCACGGTGCCGGTTCTCGCCGATCATCAGGTCGTAGAGGTCCAGCGAGGCGTCCTGCGAGATGTAGATGCGATCCAGCCAGAAGTCGGTCCGGGTCGCGCGCAGGCCCTTGTTCGTCACCGTCCACTGGATATTGATGGTCTGGCCGGAATCGCCAGTCCCGGGAATGACGACCGTCGACGCCCACAGATCCGGTTCCCAGTAGATGACGTTCAGCTCGGTGGCACGGGTGTTGTTCAGTTTCCGGTCCGACGCACCCTCCCACACGCGTGAGCGGAAGTCGGTCGGCCAGTCCGGGAACTCACCGGGCCCAACTGCATCGATGCCGCCCCACTGGGCCTCGACCTGCGGGTTGCGATCGGTGAAGACGTGGACATACCGGCGGCCCTCGGCTCCGAGCGGCAGGTTCACCGTCAGGCTGGCCGTGTAGCTCTGGCCCGTGCCCAGGGGCGTGGTGTTCGCATGCGCGACCGAACCGACAAACGAGGCGCGGGAGAAGATAAACGTCGGGTCGGGCGACACGTAGACGTAGTCGGTCCAGCTTTCCGTGCCGCTCCAGACGGCGTCCGGGCCATTGTTGCGCACCGTCCAGGTCACGTCCACGGCTTCGCCGGAATAGGCGTTGAGGGGCGTGACGCTGACGCTGACCACTTCCAGATCGGCCAGTTGGTCGGAGACCGTGCACGCCGCCGGACGCTGGTTGTTGTTCGTGAACGGGCCTTCCCAGACTTTGGCAACCTTCTTGTCGCCCCAGAGCACAAAGCGCAGGTCGGCGAACGACATGTCGTGGACCTTGGCCGTGATCTCGCTCTCGCTCATCTGCGATACATCACCGATCTTCTCCTGGATCCGGCCGGAGAGCGCGGCCATTTCCGCCAGGATCAGGTCCTCCTCGGTCAGGATCTTGCTCGGTTCCACGTTCGTTTCGACGATGATGTAGCTGCCCTCGGCGCTGGGCGGCAGCGTGAAGGTGGCGGTCTGCGAGTACTCCTGGCCGCGTTCCAGGACGCCCTCATGCAGCAGGCCGAACACCATCCAGTGCTGGCCGGTGCTCAGGGTCGGCGTGGTCGACACGTAGACCGCGTCGGCCCAGCGGTCCAGGTCGGTGACGTTCGAGCCGTTGTTCTTGACCGTCCAGGACACGGTCGTCTTCTGGCCGCCGGTGGCGGTGGCCGGGGCCGTCACGCTGATGACTTCCAGGTCGGCCGGCGGCGTGTAGATCACGGTCAACGGCGTGGCGCCGGTCTTGTAGTTGTTGTTGTCCAGCGCGTTCGGGTCGTCCGGATTGATGTTCACGTCGAAGGTCAGCTCGTAGATGCCGCCGCCGGCGTCGGTGTAAACCATAAGCTCGTACACGCCGCTGATGTGGGCCGGGATCGAACCCGTGACGGTGCCCTGGTACGACTCACCGACCTGCAACGCGCCGCTGTGCCACACGGACCCAATGTAGTAGTCGCCGCGGCCGGGGTTCGGCTTCTGCTTGTTGACCGCCAGCCACAGGCCGTCCGTCCACCCGGCCGGATACGTGACGCCGGCGCCGCGGTTCGTGACCGTGTACTGGACGGTGATCGTCGTGCCGTCAAACGCATCGGTCGGGCCGTAGACGTTGGAAACCACCAGGTCCGGCGGCGGCACCGGCGTGACATCGACGTTGAGCTGTCGCGCCGTGACGTTGTCGCCGTCGCTGGGGTACTCGTCCACGGACCCGGACGCGTCGACAACAGCCAGGATGTACATCGGCCCACCCACCTCGGCCGGCAGCCGGTAGTTGCCACGCGACGTGTACTGCTCGCCCCCGGTCAACGCCGAACCGTTCTGGACCCAGGCCAGGAGCCGGTCGCCACCGTCCAGCGTGTTGTTGAGCGACAGATAGATGGCGTCGTACCAGCGGCTGCCGCCGGTCGGCGTCGGAGTCAGGCTCTGATTGATCACGGTCCACTCGACGTCAATGACCGCCCCCGCCGTGACCGTGTCCGGAATGAGCAGGTTGTTCACCACCAGGTTCGGGCGGGGGGTCAACGAGATGGTCAGTGTGGCGTTATAGGGGTTCTGAGAGTTGTTGGTCCGGAACTCGTCATTGACCTGCAGGTTGACGTCGGTCGTGACGTAGACCTCGTAGCCAAGAGAAATGTGCAGCGGCAGGCGGAAGTTCTCGGTCCGCGTATAGCTGACACCGGACGCGAGAGTCTGGTTGACCGTGAAACTGCCGATCCGGATCGCCTGGTTGCGGTTGCCGCTCGGCGCGATGAAAATGGCGTCCGTCCACGTACCGGTGGCTGAGTCGGGGCCGAAATTCTCGACCGTCCACGAAATGTCAATGGCCTCGCCGTCGTTGGCGTTCCCGGTCCTGGTCCAGGTTCCATCGCCGCTGCCCAGCATCCAGATGTCCGTGACGCGGAGGTCCGACTCGGGCGGCGCGGTGTAGGTGACGACGACCGCGCCCGAGCCGGTGCGGTTGTTCGTGTTGTAGATGAACTCGTAGGCGTCGTTGCCGGCGTTGGCGGTCGCGAACAGATACCAGGTGCTGGTATTGCCGTCGCCCGCCTCGTGGCCAAGGTCGGTGGGCAGCGTCACGTCGGCTGTCCGCGTGTAGGATGCGCCCAGCGCCAGGTGCCCGACGTGGCTGAAGCTCTGAAGCAGGGTCATTCCGGTCTGTCCGGTCGGGTCGGAACTGAGGTAGACGTTGTCGGTCCACTGCGGCGTCGACGTCTGGCCGATCCCGCTCGGGTCACTGTTGACGACGGTCCAGGTCAGGGTCAACGCCTGGCCGTTGTCGCCCGTGCCAGGAGCATCCACGGTGCTGACGGTCAGGTCGGCGTACGGGCGCGGCACAATGTCCACGTAGTGCCCGGGCGTGGCGTAGTTGTTGGCCGCGTCGGTCGTGTACTCGTAGACCACGTCGGTGGCGTCGGTGAGGACGAAGAGCGTGAAGTGCCCCTCCGTCCCGGCGGCAAGCTGGATGGTTTCGGTGCGGGTGTAATGCGTCGCAACCGTCATCAGGCCGGTGTGCGTGAAGCTGCCGACGACCAGATCGTCGCCGTTGCCCAGGGTTGCATCGCGCGACAGCACGACGCGGTCGAGCCACGTGTCGACCGGGCCGGCGCCCGTGCCCTGGTTCGTGACCATCCACGACACCGTCAGGTCTGCCGGGTCGCTGACAATCAGAGCTGCGGCGGTGACGTTGCTCATCGCCAGGTCCGCGTAGGGCGCAAGACTGACTGCGATATCGTCCGACGCGCCGGTGTTGGAATTGTTGGTCTCGCCAACGCCCTCGACAACGGTATTGGTGGCGTCCGTCCAGACAAGGATGTAGTAGGTGCCGGAGATGCCGTTGGGCAGCGTCACATTGAACGTTGACGAGTACGATTCGCGAGCCGCCGCGTTCAGGACGCCCGAGTGTGCCTTCTGGCCGAGGAAGGTATCGCCAGCGTCCCACGTGTTGTTCGTCGAGAGGTAGAGCTTGTCGATCCAGTCGGCCGAGGTCACGCCGGAGCCGTCATTCACCACCGTCCAGTTCACGTCGAAACGGGTCCCCGAGTCAGCGGCAGACACCGTGGTGACCGACGCGACGACCAAGTCCGGGTGCGTCAACTCGTACTCCGCGGACGCCGTCTCGTTGTTGCTCTCCCCGGCGCGTTCGTAGACCTGCCCGTTCCGGTCCGTCACCACGACCCAGTAGACGGGGCCGTCGGCCAGTGTCGGCACGGTCACCGTCTCGGTGCGCACGTACGTGTTGTTCAGGGTCAGCCCGTCGGAGTGCGTGAAGTCGGCAACGAATACCCCATTGGCCGCCGTACCATCGCCCGACAGATACAGGCGATCCACCCAGCTTCCCGTTGCGGCGGCGGCACCCTCGTTCTTGACCGTCCACACGACTTGGGCGGGCTGCCCAATTACCGGCACTGCCGGGCCGCTGACGGAGAGCACGCGCAGGTCGGGTACGTCCGCCAGAGAAACCGTCACGGCACCCGTGCTCATGCCCGCGTTCCAGTACTGGCCACTGGAGTAGCCGTCGTTGCCCGCACCAGGCTCCAAGACCTGGTCGTAGATATCGGTGTAGACAAAGACGTAGTACGCCCCCGCCACAAGGTCTTCGGGCAGCCGCACGCTCTGGACTTGACCATAGCCCGCATCGGCGTCAAGTGCGCCGAGGCGCTGGTACGTCCCCAGGTCGCGGTCGGTGGATGGGCTGAGAGTGTCGTCCGTCGAGAGGTAGACGCGGTCGTACCAGCTCGTGTTCGGCGTGGTCGCCGTGCCGTGGTTGGTCACGCGCCAGGCAATCTGGACCGTTTGGCCGGTCAGCGCTGTGGCGGGGATGGTGACCGCGTCCACGTTCAGGTTCGCCGGGGGATCGGCGAGGGCGATGGTGACGCGGTTGTCGTGTTCGGCGTCGACCAGCACGAAGTCGTGGTTGTTGTTCGTCTCGTTGCTTTCCGGCACCTGGTTATACAAGTCAACGCGGATGAGCACGTTGTACTTGCCCTGAACACCCCAAGGCACAGTGATGGTGAACTCACGGGCAAGGCTGGCGCCGACGCCCAGCGGTGCGGTCTGCGCAAACGAGCCGACGAGGATGTCGTCGTAGTTGCCAACGTAGAGGTCCGTCGAGAGCACCACACGCTCGGTCCAGGCACGGTCGGCGATGGCGCTGCCGTTGTTGGCCACGGTGTACGTCACGGTGTACGGCAGTCCGTCGGTCGCGGTCGCGGGCGCCACGGGGCTGACGACAGCCAAGTCCGGCGCATTGAGCAGCACGGACTGCGAAAATACGTTGTTGGTCTCAACGCTTTCCGGCTGGTTACTCGAATAATCGGTCACGATGAGGATGTACTTGGTCCCGGTCAGGCCGCCGGGCAGCGTCACCGACTGGTCCACGACCGAGTACGTGCCGCCGCCCGCGAGAGACGCGGACCGGACCACGGTGGTCAGAAGCGTGTCGCCCGTGCCGAGCACGGCATCGTTCGACAGATAGACCGCGTCGTACCAGCCCCTGCTGGCCAGGCCGGCGCCATCGGCGTTCTTCACGGTCCAGGACAGGTTGACGGCGTTGCCGGAGACCGCCGGGTCCGGAACGACGGCGGACTGGATCGACAGGTCGGCCGCCTGAACTGTGACGGCAGTGGACGACAGGTTGTTGGTCTCGTTCGTCTCGGCCTGTTGGCTGTACACGTCGGTCTTGACGAACAAGTACCGGGCGCCGACAGGAACCGTGTTCGGGATGGTGATGCCGTTCGCGCCCGTCCGCGAGATGGCGTAGCCGACGCCGTTGTTGCTCAGCGGCAACTGCGAACTGATGTACTCCGAGGTCAGCAGCACGTCGGCGTTCGGGTCGAACACGTCATCCGCCGAGAGGTAGACCATGTCGTACCAGCTGTTGGTCGCCGTGCCGCTGCCCAGGTTCTGCACCGTCCACGTCAGGTCGATCTTTTCGCCCCAGGCGACCGTGCCCTGCACGCTCACGTTCGTGACCTGCAGGTCGGCGGCACTGAACGTCATCGCCTTGGTGAGGAGGTTGTTCGTTTCGACCGACTCGGCCTGGTAGTTGTCCGCATCGGTCACGAACAGGAAGTAGCAGGCCCCGGTCAGGCCGGTGGGCAGGGTGACTTCCTGCGACACGGTGTATTCGCCGTTCGCCGCCAGCGGCGAGTGACTCCAGGCGTAGAACGAGGTCACCGCGATGTCCGTGCTGGTCTCAAGTGTCTCGTTGCTGGACAGGTAGACGCGGTCGGTCCAGGTGGCGGCGGCCGCGCCCGAACCCTGGTTCTTCACGGTCCACGACAGCGTGACGCGCTGCCCCCAGTTCGCGGTTGCCGGTGCGGTCGCCGCGGTCACCGTCAGGTCCGGGTTGCTGATCACGATGGTCAGCATCTGTTTGTTGTTCGTCTCGTTGGTCTCGCCCTGGTAGTCGTAGCGGTCGGCGAGGACGAACAGATACTTGGTGCCCACGCCGCTGGAGGGCAGGCGGACGTCGCGGGTGATCGTGTAGTTGCTGCCGGCAGGCAGCGGCGTCTGCGCGTCGATCAACTGCCCGTACAGGTAGGTGTCGCCGGAGTCGAAGGTCTGGTCATTGGACAGGTAGATTTCGTCCCACCAGTTCTCGTACGCCGGGTTCGTGCCGCCGTTGGTGACGGTCCAGGAGACGGAAATGTACTGGCCAACCGCGGCTGAGCTCGGCGCGGTCGCGCTGGTCAGTTGCAGGTCCGGCGCGCCAAGGCTGATGACACTCGAAGCCCGGACGTTGTTGGCCTCGTTCGATTCGGGCTGCGCGCCGCTGCCGTCGGTTACGGCGAGGAGGTAGTAGTTGCCCGTCGCGACACCCGGCATGGTGACGGTCCGCGTGAACGTGTAGCTCGCGCCGCCGAGAAGCGGGCTGGTCTCCGGCGCCACGAAGTAACCGACAAACGTGTCGCTCCCATCCAACTGGTCGTTGGCGGACAGGTAGACGTAGTCGTACCAGGTCGCATGCGCGCCCCCGCCACCGGGCGCGGCCGAATTGCTCACCGTCCAGGTGACATCGACATTCTGGCCGACCGTCGCGGTACCGGGAACCGTGACGCTGGTCACCTGCAGGTCAGCCACAGTGAGGGTGATGGCTTTGGACTGAAGGTTATTCGTCTCGTCCGACTCGCCTTGGTCGTTACGGTAATCGGCTTGTATAAGGAGGTAATATGCGCCCGCGGTACCAATATTTAGCGCGACCTGCCCTGTGAGCGTGTACGTGCCGTTGCTGGCCAACGGCGACTTCTCCGCGGCCGAGAAGGCGCCCAGCCACAGGTCATTCCCGTCCAGCGTGGTATCATTCGAGAGATACACCGCGTCGAACCAGTCGGCCGGCGCAGCGTTCGCGCCGATGTTCTTGCCCGTCCAGGTCACCGAAATCGTCTCAGACGCAGCAGCGGCGCTCGGCGCGGTCAGGCCGTCGGCCAGCACGGTCAGGTCCGGAGCGCTCAGCGTCATGGCACAGGTGCGGACGTTGTTCGTCTCGTTACTCTCGCCCTGACTGCCGGAACCGTCGGCCACCACGAGCAGGTACCGAGCCCCGGGCGCGGTAATCGGGATCGTGAGGTTTGCGGTTAGAGTGTATTCCGCATTGGCCGCCAGCGGGGTCAGATCGGCGGCTGAGGCGCTCCCGACAAACGTGTCGTTCCCGTCCAGGGTCTCATCCGTCGAAATGTAGAAGTAGTCGTACCAGTCGGCCGGGGCGCGCGTGTTGCCTTGGTTCTTCACGGTCCAGGACACCGAGATCGTCTCGCCCAGCACCACCGCGGCCGGGGCCGTGACGGCAGTCACGGTCAGGTCCGGCGCGGTAAGGACGATGGCAAACGCATAGGTGTTGTTGCCCTCGTTGGCTTCGCCCTGGCCATTCCACCGGTCCGTCACGAAAAGCAGGTAGTAGTTCGTCCCGGTCACCTGCGGGATGGTGACATCCAGACTCCCGGTGTAGGTGGCGTTCATGGCCAGCGGCGTCTGGGTCGTCACCGAGTAGGAGCCGAGCCACGTATCGCCGCCGTCCAGCGTCGTATCGGCCGAGAAGTAGACCATGTCGGTCCAGTCAGCCGGCGCGGTGGTGGGGCCGTTGTTCTTCACCGTCCAGGTTGTCGACACCGTCTGGCTGAGAATGACCGTGGCCGGCGCCGTGGCTGCGGTGACTTGCAGGTCCGGGGCGGACAGCGTGATGGCCAGGTCCTTGACGTTGTTCAGTTCCGCCGCGTCGCTCGCCAGACCTTCCGGCTGGGACTTGCTGCCGTCCGCCAGGAACAGCAGGTACACAGCCCCGGTCGGCGCGTTCGCGGGAACCGTGATACTGCGGCTGATCTCGTACGTACCGTTGATCGCCAGCGGCGTCTGCGCCGAGATCCACTGGGACGTTGCCAAGACGTCTCCCACGTCCCACGTCTGGTCGCTCGACACGTACACGTAGTCGTACCAGTCGGCGTTCGCGATGCCGGTGCCCTGATTCTTCACGGTCCAGGTCACCGCAATGGCATCCGAAAGGACGGCGGAGCCGGGGGCGGTAGCCGCCTGCACGACCAGGTCGGGCGCGACCAGGTCAATCACGGCATAGTTCACGTTGTTGTTGTCATTCGACTCGAACTGCGCATTCCCGCGGTCGGTGTAGACCAGGAGGTATTTGCCCGTCCCCGTGCTGAAGGCGGGCAAGGTGACGGTGTACGTCTGGGTGTAGGTCCCGACGCTGGCGGCCAGCGGACGCTTGTCCGACATCGAACGTGAACCGACCAAGACGTCCACACCGGACTCGTAGGTCGTGTTATCGGAGAGGTAGAAGTAGTCCGACCAGGTCTGCGTCGCCGCACCGGCGCCGCCGTTGGCAACCGTCCAAGTCACATCAATGGTTCCGCCGAGGGCCCCGGTCGCGGGTGCCGTCACGTTGGTCACGGTCAGGTCCGGCGGCTGGTTCATGTCGAGCGTGACCGACGCGACGTTGTTGGTCTCGTCGCCCTCAATAAGATAATTGTTGTTGTCCGCGACAAACAGGAGGTAGTTCGTGCCGGAAACGTTCGGGAGCGTCACGTAAAGCGTCACGGTGTAGTCGCCGTTCGGGGCCAACGACGAATTGCGCCAGGCACCGTTCAGGTACGTGTCCGTGGATGAACTCCAGGTCGCGTCCGTCGAGAACCAGACGCTGTCGAACCAGGATGCGGCCGCGGTCAGATTCCCGTTGTTCTTGACCGTCCAGGAGACCTCGAGGCTCATCCCCGGCCCGGAGGTGATTGGCCCGGTCGGGACGCTGGTGAAGACCAGGTCGGGCTGGCCGATCAGGATCGAGACGTCCTTCACATTGTTTGTCTCGTCGGTCTCGCCCTGGTAGTTGTCCTTGTCCGTTGCGAACAGGAGGTGCCAGTTGCCCAGCGCCGTGCCCCCGGGAATGGTCACCGAGTAATTGAGCGTGTAGGTCGCGCCGGCTGCCAGAGGGAGTTGTGGCGGGTTGGCCCAATTGGACACTGTATACCCGCCAGTGATCAGGGACGTGTCGCCACCGTCAAGGACACCGTCACTAGAGAGGTAGATATAGTCCACCCACCAATTGACGTTGGTCGCACTCGTGCCCTGGTTCTTGACAGTCCAGGAAACGCTGATCGAATCGCCCGGCCGCGCTTCCGCCGGCGCTGTTGCCGTCTGCACAATCAGATCGATGGGGGCGGCATTGATCTGGATCGCGACCGGGGCTGACACATTGTTGGCGCGGTTCGTATCGTACTGCTCCTCGAAGCCGTCAACCACAAAGAACAGGTACTTGGCGCCCGACACGTTGCCCGGAATCGCGAAACTCTTGGTTTGGGAATAGTTCGCCCCGCCCGCCAGCGGCGGCGTGCTGGCGAAGTCCGTAAGGAACTGATCGGTCGTGGCGCTGAACACGTTGTCGTCCGAAAGGTAAACGCCGTCGTACCATTCCGAACTCTGGCTCCACGCATTGTAGGCGCCCTTGGCCGGATCGGTCCCGGCGTTGGTCACGGTCCAGCCGACCTCGATGGTGGCGCCGGCGGTAACCGTGGTCGGCGGCGTGAGCGTCGGCGAACTGATCTGCAGATCCACGTTCGGGGCCGTGACGTGGATCAGGTAGGAAACGACGTTGTTGTTGTCGTTGCTCTCGGCAACTTGGTTGTCCTGCCACGGCATCATGTCGCAATCAACCACGAACAGCAGGTAGTAGTCGCCAGGCGCTACGTTGGGGATGCCGAAGATGACCGGCGTGGTGTCATTCTGGTTCTTCACCTCGTACGTCAACCCGCCAGCCAGTGTACCGCTGTGGTCGATCTGGAACAACCGCTGGTCTCCGGTCCCGCTCGGGGGGCCCGCCGCCGCCGCATCCAACTGGTCGTCGGTCGAAAGGTAAACCCCGTTGGCCCAACTGTTCCACGGCGCGGAAGCAGTCGCCGTCCCGAAATTCTTCACCGACCACGTCGCCGTCATCGTGTCGTTGGCTTTGACGGTGTTCGTCGACGGACTGAGGTCGATGATCTGGAGGTCGACGTCGGGAAGGTTAACTGTGATCGGGATTGCCCTCGCATTGTTGGTCTCATCTATCTCGCCGCCAATCCAGTTGTTGTAGTCAGCCACAACGAAGAGATAGCGCTGGCCAGATGTCACGCCACTGATGGTCACGTCATTGAGTGTCTGATCGTAGGTCTGTCCGGCGCCCAGGTTCCATGGCCCCCAAGAGGAAGTGAGGTAAGTGTCCGTGTTTGGGTCAAACACGTTGTCCTGCGAGAGGTATACCCCATCCACTTCCGAACCGGACACCGCCAGCTCCCCTTGGTTCTTCAAGGTCCATGTCAGATTCGTGGTTCCGCCAAGAACGACCGTCGAAGGGGTGGCCGATGCGGTTGTGATGACCAAGTCCGTCCCTGCCGCGCGCACTTGGAGCGGCACGGCGCGAACGTTGTTGGTTTCATTCGACTCGGTGACGTTGAGCCAGCTAGCCGAGTCCGCCACGAACAGCAGATAGTAGTTTCCGTTTGGTGTGCCGCCGGGAACCTGAAGGTAGTCGTACGTCTGCACATACTGATCGTTGACGGCCAAGTCACCGATGTGACCGTAGTCCGTGAGGAGCGCCGTGTCGCCGCCGTCGAGGGTCTCATCGGCAGAAAGGTAGACGCTGTCCATCAGATAGCCGGTGGTGGTGGGCGCAGAACCGATGTTCTTCACCGTCCAGGAGACCGCCAAGTAGTAGTCGCCTTTCGCGCCGGATGCGGGCGAAGTCGACGCGTTGACGAACAAGTCCGCAAGGGCGTCGCGCGTTGCCCCGCGTGCAACGTTCGCAGAAGCACCAAAACCCTTCACGACGTCGGGAAGGGTGTTTGTCGAGGCCAGCAGGTTGTTGAGGTCGGACCACTCGAGGTGGAGGTCGGCCGGGGGCGAGTTGGCGGCGTGCAGGGTATCGGTCAACTGCGCGGTCAGCACCGCGTGCCCCTCTACACGGGTCTGTGCCAGCCCACCCGGGCCAGCAACACTAAGCTCGTCCAAGGTTATCCCGTTCTGTCCATCGGCGTCATTAAGCGTAGCAGTCAGCGTCGCCTGCAGGCGCAACTCGGCCGCGCCCACACCGAGCGTTTGGCCGTTCAGAAGCCCGGTGAGGTTCTGCGGATCGTCGACCATCAGGCTGACGACCAGCCGGCTGTGACTCGGGTCAAAGGCGACGGATGACGCGTCCGCGCCCGCCGTGAACCGGAGATCGAGGTTCCAGGAACCGGCGACTCGTGCGTCACCGTCGAGGGAGAAGCCCGCCTCGCCCGTCATGTCCGGGGTCAGGTGCAGGGCGACCCGGTCGGCGAAGTCGCCCGTCGCATGGAGGTCGAACGTGACCGTGCCGTCGTCGTTCCGGGTGCACGCGGCGTCAACGCCGGGACGGTCGTCGAGGGCTTGGGCGAGACTTTCGGGCGAGGAAAAATCAGTAGGCGTCAGCCCGTCGAAAAGGTTGGCAATCTGGGTGCTCGGGTTGTAGAGGTCGCCCAGCCCCTGTCCAACCACCGGGACCTGCTGCGCGACGCGGTCGAGGGAGCACTCCAGTTGCGCCGCAACCGCCGGTGCCGCATCCGCGCCCGCCACAACTGCGCCAATAACGCCCTCGCCGGAAAGCAGGAGTCGCGGCTCCAAGCCTTCCAGGACAAAGGCGTTTCGATGGCTGTTAAGTGGCATGCGGATGGAAAAAGGGAACCTATATCACGGACCGTGCAAAGACAACACGACCGACCGCTCCCACATCGTGGTGCACGAGCGGTATGGCAGAGCTTGTCGGAAGATCCGCGCTGGTTCCTGTCACCAGCGTGCCAAGAGACACTACGTCTGCAGTAGAAACGTCACTTAAGGGAAGCTACGCTGTGCCGAACCTGTTGTCAAGCGAAAAAGACACGGCGCGCGTAAATAAAGGCGACCTGTGCAAGCACATTCGGCCTCGCGTCGCCAGGCATCGTGGCACCGTTCGTAGTGGTGTCGCAGTCCCGGCGGCAATCCGCCGGGCAAGACACCATCCCCGCTGCCAACGTCACGCGCCGGATGGGCTCTTGGCGCTCCACTTCGTTCCGCGCGCTACGAGCCCACTACAAGCGA
>Ga0208968_1000397_pt1 | contig 31333 bp, 24 predicted proteins | sample RifOxyA3_FD_184031 | JGI IMG/M metagenome (GOLD analysis project Ga0208968, IMG submission 184031) | Groundwater microbial communities from Rifle, Colorado - Rifle Oxygen_injection A3 (SPAdes) | ecosystem: Environmental > Aquatic > Deep subsurface > Groundwater | place: Rifle, Colorado, United...
CCTTGGGCGGGGTCCGGGATGAAGCCGAGATCCGGGGGCATAGAAGAACCTATGTGGGGGCTCTGCCGGGCAGGATTATCCAGTCCCTGAGAAAGGCCGGGACAAAGAACCCGGTCTTTATGCTGGATGAGATCGACAAGGTGGTGTCCTCCTATCACGGGGATCCGTCTTCAGCCCTTTTGGAAGTTCTGGACCCGGAACAGAATGTTTCATTTTCCGACCATTATCTGGATGTGTCCTTTGATCTTTCCGATGTCATGTTCCTGACCACGGCCAATGTCCTTCATACCATTCCGGCACCCCTGCGGGACCGGATGGAAATATTGGAAATAAGCGGGTATACGGAAGAAGAAAAATTAAAAATCGCCACCCGTTATCTCATCCCCCGGCAGCGGGAAGCCAACGGCATTAAATCCAACCAGATCAAGATTACCACAGCGGCGGTCCGCCGGATCATATCCGGGTATACCCGGGAAGCCGGTCTCAGAAATCTGGAACGTCAGATCGGAACCGTTTGCAGGGGAATCGCCAGCAAAATTGCCGAAGGAACGGCTGAACAGGTCGTGGTGGGACAAAAAGACCTGCATGAATATCTCGGCCCCGTTTCCAATATGCCGGACCTGGCCCTGAAAATCGACACCCCCGGTGTGGTAGTGGGCCTTGCCTGGACCCCTTTTGGCGGGGAAATCCTGTTCATTGAGGCTGTGGCCATGGAAGGCGGCAAAGGACTGACCCTCACCGGCCAGCTCGGCGATGTTATGAAAGAATCGGCCAGCACCGCCCTCAGCTATATCCGGGCCAGGGCCAAAAAGCTCAACCTGGATGAATCTTTTTTCAGCCGCCATGATATTCATATCCATGTGCCGGAAGGCTCCATACCCAAAGATGGTCCTTCGGCTGGTGTGGCTATGCTGACAGCCCTTGCCTCCCTGATAACAGGCCGCCTGGTGAAAAAATGCCTGGCCATGACCGGGGAGATTACCCTGAGGGGAGAAGTTCTGCCCGTGGGCGGAATTAAGGAAAAGGCGATCGCCGCCCACCGGGCCGGGATAAAAACCATTATCCTGCCCCTGTGGAACCAGAAAGATATGGAAGAGGTGCCGGATCATATCAAGGCGTCCATGTCGTTTCTTTTTACCGACAAAATGGATCATGTGCTGGAACTGGCCCTGGATGGATGATGATAACGGATGCGGAGCTGCTGCTTGAAAATACAAATTAGCCTCCTGATAGGGTTTATGCTCCTTGTTTTCGGTTGTTCCGCCAATCGGGGAACCGCACCTGAAACGGGCCGGCGGCCGCCGCCGGATTCAACCTCAAAGAAAATTCCGGCCACCCAGAGGCCCTATACCATCAACGGGATTGAATACACCCCCCTGGCCAAGGCCGACGGATTTGTGCAAACCGGAATTGCGTCCTGGTACGGCGATAAATTTCACGGCAGAAAAACCTCCAACGGTGAAATCTATAATATGTACGACATGACCGCAGCCCACAAAACCTTGCCCATGAATACCTGGGTATCGGTCCGCAATCTTGAAAACGACCGGGAAATCGTGGTCCGCATCAATGACCGGGGCCCTTTTGTAACGGGCCGGGTCATTGATCTGTCCTATACCGGGGCAAAGGAGATCGGGGTGGCGGGACCGGGAACGGCCAAAGTAAAGGTAACGGCCCTGGGTGAAGCCACCTCCTATTCGGCAGTGACCCACAAACCGGTGGAGTTCAAACCCGTGGATTATTACACCGGAAATTTTACGGTTCAGGTGGGGGCCTTCCAGGTCAAGGCCAATGCCGAGCAATACCGGGCCGGCCTGTCTGAAAAATATCCCAATGCCCATATCGTCATTTTTACCGATGACCGGGGAACCTTTTACCGGGTGAGGATCGGACGATTCACCAATTTAAAGGATGCGGAACGGTTCAGCGAAAAAATTCTTGCCGAAGGCTTTGCCAGCACCTTTGCCGTTGCAGAAGAATAGCAGATGGGAGATACGGTATTTTTAGACAGGGACGGGGTCATCAATCAGGATTCCGACGCATATGTAAAAGATCCTTCGGAATTTGAATTTATCCCTAAAAGCCCGGAAGCCATAGCCCTTCTCACCCAAAGCGGATTCCGGGTCATCATCATCACCAACCAGTCCATGATCGGCCGGGGTCTGGCCCCCAAAGAAAGCCTGGAAGCCATCTTTGAAAAAATGAAAACCGGGGTTGAGGCGGCCGGGGGCCGTATCACGGATATTTTCTATTGCCCCCATGTGGATGAAGACCTGTGTTCCTGCAGAAAGCCCAAACCCAGCCTGATTTTCCAGGCCCAAAAAAAATATCAAATTGATCTTACCCGCTCCTTTCTGGTGGGAGACAGCTCAAAGGATATCCTCTGCGCCCGCAACGCCGGATGCGCCAAGGCCATCCTGGTGAAAACCGGAAACGGGACCGGGGCCTTGGCCGAACTCAGCCGGAACCGTACACCGCCGGACCATGTGGCCCAAGACCTGTATGATGCCGCCTCCTGGATCATCCAATCTGCGAGGAGCTGAATGATCGTCCTTAAAGGTATTATCGAACGGCTCACCTATCAGAACCCGGACAATCACTATACCATTGCAAAATTGAAGATGTCCAAAATTCATGATCCCGTGACCATTGTGGGCCGGCTGGCCGGGGTCTTTGAAGGAGAAAGCCTTGAAGTTTCGGGCAAATGGAGCGCCCACCCCAAATACGGGGACCAGTTTACGGTGGAAATGTATAAGGTAATCCTGCCGGCAACGGTTTCCGGTATCCGGAAATACCTGGGATCCGGCATCATCAAGGGTATTGGAAAATCTCTGGCCGATAAGATTGTGGACCGGTTTGAAGAAAAAACCCTGGAAATTATTGAAAATGAACCGGATCAGTTGAAATCCGTTCACGGTATCGGAAGGGCCAAGCAAAAGATCATCACGGAAGCCTGGAACAAACACCATGCCGTCCGGCGGGTCATGCAGTTTCTCCAGGAAAATGAGGTGGGCGTATACCATGCCTCCACCATTCTCCAGGTCTATGGGTCTGAAACCCTGAACATCCTAAACCATGATCCCTATCTCATCGCCAGGGATATTCCGGGCCTGGGCTTTGCCCTGGCCGACCGCATCGCCCTGCGGTCCGGGGTGCAGAAAGAGGACGAGAACCGGCTCAAGGCCTGCCTCATCTGCGGCCTTTTGTTTGCCGAGCAGGAAGGGCATGTGTATCAGTTGAAACAAGATCTATTTGCCGCCTCGGCAAAACTCTCGGGCGTGGCGCAGGATAAATTCGAAACCGCTTTGGAGACCTTGGTCCATGAAGGTGAAATCAAAACGGAAAGAGGAGAAGAAGATATACGGGTTTATCCGGCGCGGCTTTTCCGGGCCGAATCCGGCATCGCTTCCCGGATGAGGGCGATTCTGTCCATGAAGAACCGGAATTGTCGACTGGGAAAAGAGGAGATCCTTGAAACAGTGCTGACAAAACTGGCTGTAAAACTGTCTGAAGAGCAGTTGGATGTGGTCACCCATGTGCTGGATGAGAAAATTGTGGTCATCACCGGCGGCCCCGGCACCGGTAAGACGACCCTGGTCCGGGCTCTGTGCGAAATTTTCAAACGCCTGGATCAAAAAACCGTCCTGAGCGCTCCCACGGGAAGGGCGGCAAGACGCCTTTCCGAGGTGACGGGGCAGAAAGCCTTTACCCTGCACAAACTCCTGGGATTTGACCAGGAAAACCAGACCTTTGAAAAAAACTATGCCAACCCCCTGGATCTGGATGTGTTTGTGGTGGATGAAGCCTCCATGGTGGATACCCTTCTCATGTATCACCTCATTGAAGCCATGCCGGCGACGGCAAGCCTGATTCTGGTGGGCGATACCTTTCAACTGCCGTCGGTGGGGCCCGGCAATGTATTGTCCGACATCATCGAGTCAAAAAGGGTTAGGGTTTTTTCCCTGACCCGGGTATTCCGGCAGGCCGAAGAAAGCCCCATCGTCATGTATGCCCACAGCATCAGGAACGGAGAAATGCCGGATTTTCAGAAGACCGCCGCAGGATCGCTTTCCGAATTTTATTTTATTGAGAAAAACAGGCCCGACAAAGTTGTGGAAACCATCCTGGAACTGTGTTCAAAACGGATTCAAAAGGCCTTTCCCCATATTGACGAGATCCAGGTCCTGACCCCCATGCACCGGGGGGAGGCCGGAACCATCAATCTGAACCAGCAGCTTCAGAATGTTTTGAACCCGGCTCCCGGCGGTATGGAGGTCCGGGGAATTCTGTTCAAACCCGGTGACAAGGTCATGCACCTGAAAAACAATTATGAAAAAGAGGTGTTCAACGGGGATATCGGCCTGGTGGCCGAGGTCGTCAAATCCGAAAATAAGGTTCTGGTGGATTATGACGGCCGCATGGTCGAATATGATATCCTGGAGCTGGACGAACTGACCCTGGCCTATGCCATATCCGTCCATAAATCCCAGGGCAGCGAATATTCAGCCATTGTCATCGCCCTGACCACGGCCCATTTTCCCCTTTTGCAGAGAAATCTGCTTTACACGGCCATGACCCGGGGCAAGCGCCTGGTCATCATTGTGGGGTCGTCAAAGGCTTTGGAAACGGCCCTGGGCAACAACAAAACCGTCCTTCGCCTCACCGGCTTGAGGCGGAAACTCGCCGGCGGACCACAGTTTTAAATTGTAAAAATTTTATTTATGATATAAAGATCCAGCAGATATCTTTTACACTAAAATTTCTCAACAATCATTGCAGGTTTTGGATAAGGCAGAATTTATATGATGCTAAAAAAACATGGATTAATGGAATACCCTTTTTAAAAGGAGAAAGCGGATAATGAATTTAAAGCATTTGAGCATCGGCAAAAAGATCACGGCAGGGGTGATTCTTTTAATCACCCTGGTTTCCGCCGGGGTCGGAATATTGTCCTATGTACAGGCCCACCGTGCCGTCTATAGCCAGTTGGCGGAGACCATACCCCAGACAGCCCGTTATGGATCCATGCTGGTCAGAAAACAATTGGATTATTATATGGTGGCCATGGAGGGGATCGCAAGCCGGAATGTCATCCGCTCCATGGATTGGGAGCAGCAGCGGCCGGCTCTTGAATTTGAGATCCAGAGGTTGAAATTCCTGGGGATGGGGGTTATCTCAGCAGACGGGCAGGCCCGCTATCCGGATGGGACCACGGCCTCCCTGGGCGACCGGGAATATTTTAAACGGGCCATGAAAGGGGAAACCAATTTCTCCAGCGTCATCATCTCCCGGGTAACCAATTCAGCAGTCATGATAGTTGCCGCACCCATCAAGGATGACGCCGGCAAACCCGTCGCCGTACTCCTCGCCCGGCTGAACGGAAGCTGGCTCAGCGATATTACCGACCAAATCGGATATGGTCAAAAAGGATATTCCTATATCATCGACGGCAAAGGCACCTTGATCGCCCACAAAAACCGGGACTTTGTCATGGAGCAGAAAAATTTCATAGAAGAGGCCAAAACCAAGCCTGAATTCACCTCTCTTTCACTCATGTTCCAGAAAATGATAAAGGGCGAATCCGGTTTTGACGAATATCCCTTCATGGGTTCGGACCGTTTCTTTGGCTATTCGCCCATTGAAGGGACGCCGGCGTGGTCCATTGCCGTCGGCGCCCAGAAAGCCGATGTGTTCCAAAAGGTCTCTGCTATGCGCCTGAATATCCTGATTTTTTCCCTGGCTTGCATCGTCTTTAGTGTTTTTATTGCCGTGCTTTTTGCCAAAAGCATTGTCGGCCCCATCCGGCGCACCATGGAGATGCTCAAGGATATCAGCGAGGGCGAGGGCGATCTGACCAAGCGGCTGAAAGCCACCTACAAAGACGAGATCGGGGAAATGGCCGGCTATTTTAACCGGTTCCTGGAAAAATTGCAGGCCATGATCGGCAATATCGCCCTCAATGCCGATACCGTGGCTTCATCTTCCACTGAACTGTCTTCGGTTTCGGCACAGATGACCTTGAATTCGGAAAACACGGCTGAAAAAACCCAAGCCGTGGCTGCGGCAGCGGAAGAGATGAGCACCAACATGAAAAATGTGTCTTCGGCCATGGAGGATACCTCGGCCAATATCCAGATGATCGTTTCGGCGGCAGAAGAGATGACGGCCACCATCCAGGAAATCGCCAACAATACCGCCAAAGGCAATACCATCACCCAAACCGCCGTCCGGACCGCGGAAGAGGTATCCAAAAAAGTCAACCAGCTCAGCAGCGCCGCCAGGGATATCAGCAAGGTGACGGAAACCATTGCCGATATTTCCGGGCAGACCAATCTTCTGGCATTGAACGCCACCATTGAAGCGGCCAGGGCCGGGGAAGCCGGCAAGGGATTTGCCGTGGTGGCGGGAGAGATCAAAGCCCTGGCTCAGCAGACGGCGGAAGCCACCCATGAGATCAATTCGAAAATCTCCGGGGTTCAGACCACCACGGCCGATTCCGTCAAGGCCATTGAAGAGATTGTCCGGGTCATCAATGATATCAATGATATTATGGCCACCGTGGCCACGGCCATTGAGGAACAATCGGCAACCACCCAGGAGATCTCAAAGAATGTCAGCCAGGCTGCCTCGGGTGTGGGTGACGCCAATGAAAATATGACCCAGATCACAGGGGCGACGGATGAGGTCACTCAGAATATTTCCCAGGTCAGCCATGATGCGGAACAAATGAGTTCCGGCAGCGCCCAGGTCAATGACAGTGCAAAAGAGCTGTCAAGGCTGGCCGAGGATTTGAACCGGATGCTGGGCCAGTTCAAGATTAAATAGAGAGGCCATGCCCGTGATCTAAGGCATCAAACCAGTGTATGGGCAATTTTGCCCAGCCGTATGACTCCCTGTTGGATCTCATGGGTCCAGCGGGAGGCATTCAGGCGGATATAGTTTTTATATCGCCGGGTGGCTGAGAAAAGATAACCCGGCGACAGGGTGATGCCGGCTTGGAGGGCCAGCTTGTATAAGATAAGGGAGTCAATGGCTTCGGGCATCTGAATCCAGAGGACATACCCGCCGGCCGGTCTTGACACCCGTGTCCCTTCCGGGAAATGGCGGATAACCGCCTCATACATATTCGATATATTGCAGGCATAGGCCCGCCTCACCTTTCTCATATGGGATTCATAGCCCCCCGACTGAAGATATTCCGCCAGGGCCATCTGGGGAAGGGTGGCCGTGGCCAGGCTGGACGTAAATTTGAGCCATTCGATTTTGGGCTGATACCGGCCCGCCGCCACCCAGCCCACCCGGTATCCGGGGCAGAGGGTTTTTGAAAAGGAAGAACACAACAGGACAAGCCCTTTTTTATCATAGGCCTTGCATACCGACGGCCTTGTATCTGAAAAATGCAGCTCACCGCTGATATCCACCTCTATCAACGGAATGTCAAGGTCGGCCAGCAGGCTCACCAGGTGTCGTTTTTTTTCATCCGGAATGCAGCTTCCCAGGGGATTGTTATAATTTGAAATCACAAGACAGGCCTTGACCGGGGTCTGCTCCACGGCAAACATAAGGGTATCGATATTGATTCCTTCGCTGGGATGGGTCGGTATCTCAAGGGCTTTGAGCCCCATGGATTCCATGCTTTGCAGGATGCCGAAATAGGTGGGAGATTCAATGGCCACGGTATCCCCTGACTTGCAGACGGCTCTCAGGCAAAGATCAATGGCTTCGATGCAGCCTGCGGTGGTAATGATCTCATCCGGGTTGATAGTAGCATTGGCCTTGAGCGATTTCTGGGCGATCTGGATACGCAGGGGTTTATATCCGGGTGGAATATCATATTTAATGCTTTCAAGGCTTTTTCTCCGGGCAATGGCGGCTAAAATCCGGTTCAGCTTGTCTGCGGGCAGAAGATTGGAATTGGGGGTTGCGGCCCCCAGGGGAATCAGGTTGGGGTTGAACAGATCCTTCATAACCATCAGGGTTAATTCGTGAATACTGACCTTTGTGGGATCACATTGGGGGGAAGAAATGTCCGGGACAGGGACGGAGCTGGAAAACCGGGACCGAACATAATATCCGGACTGGGGTCTTGCTTCGATGAGGCCCTGGCTCTCGAGAAGGCCATAGGCCTGGAGAACCGTTGTAACGCTGATCCGTTTTTGGGCGCTCATTTCCCGGACCGAGGGAATGCGTTCCCCGGGACGATAGGTCCTGGCCTCGATCATCCCGGCAATATGATCTGCAACCTGCTCATACAATCGGCTGCTTTTGTTTTCATTTAAGGGCATGGCCTTTTCTTCATTTAAGGGTTTGAAAAGAGTACACATAGTTTCGCATTATACCAGTACAGTTAAAAAAAAAGCAAATTGTTATGGCTACAAAAAAGCAAATTTGAATCTGTTATTTCTTTTGTTCAGGATTATAATATATCGTAAATGGACACGACTTCTTCTCAGGCATTACCGTCCATTTATCAATATAAGGATGCATAAAAATGGAAACGCAAGAATTCGATAAACGTTCAACCCGTAACGATGTTAAAGAGCTTGATAAAAGAAAAATATTTACGGTTAAAACCGGCCGGGAAGGAAAAGAAATTACCTGCCTTGGCGGCACCATCTGGATTACCCAGACCGGAGACGGGATTGATAGAATCCTGACTTCCGGCGATATTTATCTTTCCAGGATTCCCGGTGATATCCTCATTGAAGGCATGGATCACTCTCGGATCAGGATCGCTCCTTTGCAAAAAACTGAAGTGATCAGGGATTGCAGAACAGGATATATATAGACTTAACCGGCCTGTAAGGCCCAGAACTCATAAGGAGGACCTATACGACACAACCCCATCTGTTACAGACACTTACTTACAAAAAAAGATCCTGCTCTTTGGGCAGGATCTTTTTTTTTGAGAAATCAAAGCGGATAGGATATGATGCCCGGGTTGACCCCAAATGAGGATGAAAGATGAGCTTTGTTAAATCAACCCTGGTGCCTGAAACTCGATCAGCGACTGCCTATTATTTTATTTTTTCCCGCAACGATATCCTGGTGACTGAAAATTTTCCAGAGCCCCCGGCCATCCCCTGTATTCCCGAATCAGCAGCAGCAGACATGGGACTGGAAGGAGTCCGGTTTTTGGGACAATATGGCTCAACAGACTGCTGGTGCGCCCGTATCAAGCCGACAGATCTTCCAGCAAAGCACCGGCTGATCAGTCTTCGGGCGCTTTACGGTAAGGTGGATGCAGCGTTCTGGAGTCTTTCAGGATATGCGCGGCAGATCCATGACTGGAACCTGAATTTTCAATTCTGCGGAAGATGCGGCCATGCAACACAGGCCTCGGCAAAAGAGCATTGCCGGACCTGCCCCCAATGTGGTTTAAGCTTCTACCCCAGAATTTCCCCGGCCATCATCACCGCCGTGGTAAAGGAAGATCAGATTCTGCTGGCACGGGGGGTGAATTTTCCCATAAAAGAGATGTTCAGCGTTTTAGCCGGTTTTGTTGAACCGGGCGAATCCCTGGAAGACTGTGTCCGGCGTGAGATCCTGGAAGAATCCGGGATCCGGGTAAAGCGGATCCGCTATTTTAACAGCCAGTCCTGGCCGTTTCCCGACAGCCTCATGATCGGGTTTACGGCTGAATATGACGGCGGGGCCCTTTCCATTGACAGGACGGAACTCCTTGAAGCCCGGTGGTTTACCAGGGACAACCTCCCTCTGGTGCCGGGGAAACCGAGTCTGGCCGGAGAACTCATTGACTGGTTTGTTCACGGCCGGGGCTGAGGATTTTTTCCCTGTCCGCCGCCCCGGCTGATTTGAATTTTATTGCTTTTCCGGGAAAAAAAAGGATCTGATCCAGCCCCCAAATGTATTTCCCTGCAAAATTTCTTTTTCCGCAGATTCAAGGGCCAGGTTCATGGCTTTGGTGTCGGAAAACCGGTCCTTCCGGGTGATGATCTGCTGCTCAGGGTCCAGGGGCCGGATGACCCTGGCCGGGTTGCCTGCGGCCGTGACATTGGCCGGGATGTCCGAGGTCACCACCGAGCCGGCCCCGATAATGCTGTTTTTGCCGATGGTCACCCCTTTGCAGACAATGGCGCTGTCGCCGATCCAGACATTTTCCTCAAGAATGACTTGGCTGGTTTCCTTGGGCGGCAGGGACCGGTCATAGATCCCGTGCCAGTCCGAGTCCGTGATATAGGCATGGCTGGCCAGCATGCAGGAGTCGGCGATGGAGATGTGGTTGGCGGCGCTGATCCGGACTCCGGGAGAAATCAGGACATGGTCGCCGATGCTGATGCCGTGGATATCTTTCTGATCCGACCAGACCGTCAGCCGGGTCTTTTTATCAGAACAACCCAGAAGGGTGATATTGTCCCCGATGCGGATGGGTCCGCCAAAGACTTCAATATACCAGGGCTTGACAATAAAGGGGTTTTTCCCGAGCCGGGTCAACTGGGGGGCCAGCTTATGCCGGATATAAAGGTGCTGGAGCCTGTACCAGGCCTGTTTGATATAATAGGGCCGGTAGTCCCGGATCATTTCACAAGATCCTTATACAGGAACCCGTCCCAGGCGGTGTGGGAAAAAAGCCGGGAAGCCGGGGATAAATCGTACAGGGCGTCGGCCGCCATGAGGACCACGGCATTGGTCCAGGAAAGCTTTTCTTCGGGCCAGATCACCATATCCGGATAGGTATAGCCGCACCAGAAGGTTTTATCCTCATATACCCGGTCCTGGATCCAGGAGAACACAATCTCCGCTTTTTTCATGCGGCCCATGGCAAACAAGGCCAGGACGAGTTCCGAGGTCTCGGCAATGGTCACCCAGGGCTGGTCGGAGACGCATCTAACCCCCTGGCCTTCAATGACATATTTCTGCCAGTATTTTTCGATCCGGGCCTCGGCCTTTTCACCGGTCAGGGCGGAACTCAGCACCGGGTAAAACCAGTCCATGGAAAACCGGGATTTGCTGATATTGTAAGTATGGGTATTTTCCCGGATGGACCGGCCCAGTTTGTGAAAGGCGGTTTCCCATGAAACACGGGTCTCCCCGAGAACAAAGGCAAGGGACAGGGCACATTTCAGGCTCAGATAGATGGAGCTTGACCCGGACAGGAGGGCCATGGGATCTACCTTGCCCTCCGGGCTTTTGGCCCAGAAAATCTCCCCGGTTTCGGCCTGGAGGCCCAGGGCATAGTCGAGGGCTTTTTCCAGGGTCGGCCACATCTGTTTGAGAAGCTCGGTATCCTTATGAATGAGCCAGGCATGAAACAGGCCGACACAGATATAGGCAGCCATATGGGTTTCACAGGTCCGGTCCCCGGGCTCATCCTTTATATAGGAAGAATACCAGGACCCGTCCGGGTTCTGTAAATTTTTCAGCCATTCAAGAGCCCGGAGGGCGGCATGGGGCCGTCCTCCGATATTCAGGCCCATAATGGTTTCCACCAGATCCCAGGGATCTGTTTTTCCGTCCACGTGCCAGGGAATGTCCCCGTTCTCCCGTTGAAGGGATAGGATAAACCCGACAACTGAGCCAATGTTCAGAGCATCGGAAGTATTTAATCTGGTGCCTCTTAGATGCATTCATGATCTCCGGTCAAAATTTTGCCTAATATTCAGGTGGCTCACCTTACCAGACCGGTATTTTTTTTTCAAGGAATTTGAAATTCAGAATCATGAATGATTATTCACAAATCGACGGTTTTGATGAAATCGGCTTTAAAACCGGATGCCCCCAGGGGGATTATTCATATAACAGGCTGAAATTGAAGAAAATATATTCTTCAAACCCGACCCGCCATCTTTAATAATTTTCCTTGACAAGCCCATCTGTTATCTGTTAATCACATTGAATGATCATTCATAAATCCTTATTTAACCCTTGAGACAGGAGGACATCATGATAAGAAAAATCAGAAAGGCTGCCGTTATCGGCTCGGGAATCATGGGAGGCGGGATTGCCGCCCTTCTTGCCGGTGCCGGCGTAAAAGTGCAGCTTCTGGATATTGTTCCCTTTGATTTGAAAGAGGAAGAAAAAAACAATCCAGCAGCCCGGAACAGGATCGTCAAAGCAGGGTTTGACGGTGCTTTGGCTGCAATGCCGGCCTTGTTTTACAGCAAAAAAGATGCCGGGCTCATCTCCATCGGCAACCTGGAAGACGATATTCAGACCCTTGCCGAATGCGACTGGATCGTTGAGGTGGTGGTTGAGAATCTGAAAATCAAAAGAGAGTTGTTCGCAAAAATCGAAAAAGTCAGAAAACCCGGCTCCATCGTGACCTCCAATACCTCCGGCATTCCCTTGAAAGACATCAGCGAAGGCTTTTCAAAGGAATTCAAGGAACATTTCATGGGGACTCATTTTTTCAACCCGGTCCGTTATATGCATCTTCTGGAGTTGATCCCCGGTGCAGATACCCTTCCCGAGGTGCTGGATTTCATCGCCGCCTTTGGCGAGAAAAATCTGGGCAAAGGCATCGTCTGGGCCAAGGATACCCCCAATTTTGTCGGGAACCGCATCGGCATCCAGGGTATCGGCGCCGTTGCAAAAGCCATGATAGAGGACGGCCTCACCATTCCGGAAGTGGATGCCATCTTCGGATCTGCCCTGGGACGCCCCAAGACGGCTATTTTTAAAACCGTTGACCTAGTCGGTCTGGATACGGTCATCCATGTCTGCAAAAATTCCTACGAGCGCTGCCCGGATGATGAACAGAGAGACGCCCTGGTGCTTCCAGACTTCATCAACAAAATGGCCGAGAAAAAATGGTTTGGAAACAAGACCCAGGGCGGATTTTACAAAACAGAACTGACCCCGGAATGGAAAAAACTCCGCAAGGTCCTGAATCCGTCCACCATGGAATACGAAGACCTGACCCGGCCCTCTTTCCCCTGTATTGATGACTCAAAGAAAAAACCGACTCTGAAAGAAAAAATAAATTGCGTCCTCAACGGCGAGGACAAGGGCGGAAAATTTGCCTGGAAAATGGCAGCCAACTCTTTCCAGTATGCCGCCAACCGGGTGCCTGAGATTGCCGATACCATCATTGAAATCGATAATTCCATGAAGTGGGGATACAATTTTGAGATGGGCCCCTTTGAACTCTGGGATACCTATGGGGTTGAAAAAGCCGTTGAACGGATGAAAAAAGAAGACCTGGCCGTACCGGCCAATGTTAAGGCCATGCTGGAAAAAGGCCATACCTGTTTTTATAAGCTGGAAAACGGGATTCAATATTTTTATGATTTTGCCTCAGCCTCCTACAAAACGGTTCCGGTCAGCAAGAACGCCGTTTCCATTGCGGCCGCCAAAGGCAACAACAAAACCGTTCTGGAAAACAAATCCGCAAGCCTGGTGGATATCGGCGACGATGTCTTCTGTGTTGAATTCCATACCAAGATGAATGCCATTAATGCGGAAATTGTGGATACCATCGGAGAAGCCCTGGATTATGTGGATAAAAACGGATGCGGGCTGGTCATCGGCAACCAGGCCGGCGGTATGCCGGGCGCTTTTTCCGCCGGTGCAGACCTGAGTTTTGTGTCCAAGCTCTGCCATGATAAAAAATATGTAGAAATTGAAGCCTTTTTGAAAAAGGCCCAGGACGGCATCCAGAGAACCAAATATGCTTCCTTCCCGGTGGTGGCCGCGCCTTACGGCATGGTGCTGGGCGGCGGATGCGAAACCTGTCTGGGTGCAGACCGGATCGTGGCCCATTCGGAACTGTATATGGGACTTGTGGAAATCGGAGTGGGTCTGCTTCCTGCCGGAGGCGGCTGCATGAACCTCTGGAAAAAATTTATCACGGCCCTGCCGGCCAAAACAGCAGGCGATAACAATCTGGCCAAATTATTCGTTCCCGCCTTCATGAACATTGCCATGGCTGCGGTGTCCATGTCTGCTGCCCAGGCCAGGGAAAACGGGTATCTGAACCAGGTGGACCGGATTGTCTACAATAGGGACAACCTCATCGGCGAAGCCAAAAAAGAAGTGCTGAAAATGGTGGATGACGGTTATGCCCCCCCGCCCAAACAACCCCTCATCGTCATGGGCGATGCAGGTCAGGGAATGGTCAATACGGAACTCTTCAACATGCTGAACGGCAAATTTCTCAGTGAATATGATGCCTTCCTGGCCAAACGGATTGCCTTTGTCATGAGCGGCGGAGAAGTCAGAGCCGGAAGCGCCGTGGATGAAGACACCATTTTAAAACTGGAGCGGGAGGCCTTTGTGGACTTCTGCAAGGAAGAAAAAACCATGGCCCGTATCGATCACATGCTTAAAACCGGCAAACCGCTCAGAAATTAAAGGAGGAATTCCGTCATGAGAGACGCTTATATTGTACAATCGGTCAGGACCCCCGGCTGCAAACAGAATAAAGGCCTTTATAACCAGACAAGGCCCGAAGAACTGATTTCATTTATCATGAAAACCGCAGTGGAACGAACCAAAAACCTGAAACCCGAAGACCTGGATGATGTCATGCTGGGATGCGCCTTCCCTGAAGGGGAGCAGGGCCTGAACCTGGGCCGGATCGCACCGAAAATGGCAGGATTCCCGGACAAGGTGTCCGGGGCCACCGTAAACCGGTTCTGCGCCTCGGGCCTTGAAGCCATTGCCCTTGCCTCCATCCGGGTTCAGATGGGATGGTCCGAGGTCACCATCGGCGCCGGTGTGGAATCCATGACCTTTGTTCCCATGGGCGGACATACCCCTCGCCCTCACCCGGTATTTTCCCGGACCAACCCGGATATGTATATTTCCATGGGCATTACGGCGGAAAACGTGGCCAACCGGTATAATGTTTCCAGGGCAGACCAGGATAAATTCGCCGCTGATTCCCAGGCCAAGGCGACCAAAGCCAGGGATAACGGACTCTTCACGGAAATCGTTCCCACCCCGGCCAATAAATATGTCAAACAGGCCGACGGCACCTATAAAAAAGAACAATTCATTGTGGAACACGATGACGGTATCCGGGCCACCACGGTTGAGGGCCTTGCCAAATTAAGACCGGCCTTTGCCGCCGGCGGCAGCGTCACGGCCGGGAACTCTTCCCAGACCACGGACGGAGCCGCCGCTACCATCATCGCATCCCCGGAAAAATGTAAGGAACTGGGACTGGAGCCCATTGCCAGACTCGTGTCCTATGCCACCATCGGCTGCAAATCCGATGAAATGGGAGTAGGCCCCCGCTATGCCATTCCAAAGGTTCTGGAGCAGGCAGGTCTTACCATTGACGATATTGATATCTATGAAATCAATGAGGCCTTTGCATCCCAGGCTATTTACAGCATCCGGGAAATTGGAATTGAAAAATACATGAACAGGATCAATATCCACGGCGGCGCCATTGCCCTGGGCCATCCCCTGGGATGCACCGGAGCAAAGCTCACGGCCACCTGTATTGCCAACCTCAAGGAAGTCAAGGGAAAATACGGCATCGTGTCCATGTGTATCGGCGGCGGCATGGGTGCGGCAGCTATTTTTGAAAGACTGTAATCCATCGTCTTTCCAGTGCTGAAATACAAGGGGCTGTTTCCAGGGTATATCCTGAAAACAGCCCCTTGATCTTTTATCCTTCTCCGGATTTAATTTATTTTGTAAAAACGCTCATTCACCTTTTCCCAGTTGATGACTTCAAAAAAGGCCTTGATATAGTCCGGCCTCCGGTTCTGGTATTTGAGATAATAGGCATGCTCCCAGACATCCAGACCCAGGACCGGGGTTTTTCCAACGCTTAAAGGACTGTCCTGGTTGGCGGTGGTGATAATTTCAAATTTTCCCTGATCAACGATGAGCCATGTCCAGCCGCTGCCGAACAAGAGAGCGGCCCGGTTGGAGAAATCCTCCCTGAATTTCTCAAAACTGCCGAATTGTTTTAGAATCGCTTCACTTACGGCTCCGCCAAAGGCTATATTTTTTTTCAGGAGCGGCCAGAAAAAAGAATGGTTGGAATGGCCGCCGCCATGATTTCTGACGGCTGTCCGGATTTCTTCAGGAATTTTGTCCAGGTTTTTTAAAAGCTCGTCCACGTCAAGGGCTTCAAATTCCTTGTGCCCGTCCAGGGCTGCATTGAGCTTGTCCACATAGGTTTGATGGTGCTTTGTATGATGAATCCTCATGGTCTGTTCATCAATAAAGGGTTCCAGTGCATTATAATCGTAAGGTAAGGGTGGTAATACATGTAACATGGGTCCACCTCCTGTGTTTGTATTGAATCATCCGCCACAGACCGGATATATTCGCAGGAAGACCTGCCCCGTCCCTGTGTCGGTACCACAAAGTGTAAGTACACAGGAAATCAAGTCAAGGGCCCGGCTCGGCATTAATATTTTGCAGCAGGGGTGCGTCTTTAGATCAGAGGGCCTTTCTCAAGGCCAGGGCCTCCTTATTGTCCGGATCTTTTTGAAGAATCTTGTTTAGATAGGTATCGGCCTGGTAAATTTTGTCAAAATGATAATAGATTTTGGCGATTTCAAGCTTGACCTCCATCCGGCTGGGTTGGGCCCGTTCCAGATCTAAAAACAGCTCCAGGGCTTTTTCAAAATTCTCAATGGCAATATAGATCCTGGCGGTTTTAAAAATCAGGTCATATTTTGACGGAAATTCATGGATAATCGTTTCCAGTAATTCCTTTGCATACTCAAACTCGTCAAAGGCCAGACAGATATCAACAATTCTTTCCTTGAGAGCTGAATTTTTTTTCGGTTCGGAAATGACCTTTGAAAAGATCTGGATGGCCGGATAGGTCTGGCCGGCGGCCAGGAGCTTTTCCCCCAGCAGGATGGCTTCTTCAGAGAAGCGGCGGGTCAGGGACAGGACCTCAAGATAATACCGGGCGGCTTTTTTCAGGTCATTTTTTTTGACATATATCTCCCCCAGGATCTGCCGCGTATTGGCATCCTGGAGGTTGACGGCGGCGGCTTTCTGAAGGCATTTCTCGGCGATTTCCGGCTTTCCGGTTTTTGCATACAGCAGGCCCAGGCGCCTCAGCAATCTGGAGGCCGAGGGCTTGAAATTCAGGGCCAGTTTGGTTTTTTCTATGGCGGATTCAAGATCTCCCGCTTCTTCGAAACTCCTGGCTTCGTTGATGAGAACCGTAGCCGGGTCCGGATGATTCACCCGGTCCACAACCATTCTGATTTTGGTATCCAGAGCATTCAAGGTGAGGGGTTTTAAAAGATATCCGTCAATTTCCGTTTCAGCCACCTCCAGAACAATGTCTTTTTCTGCTTCCGCACTGACCATGATCACCGGAATATCTCTCAAGGCCTTATCTTTACGAATGTTCTCCAGCATTTGGGTTCCGTTCATAAAGGGCATTCTCCAGTCCAAAATCACCAGATCCGCAGGCGCAGATTCGAGAATATTCATCCCTTCCCGGCCGTTTTCAGCAAATTTCAGTGTTTTTCCAATATTCAGATGCCTGAGCATTTTTCTCATGGTCAGTCTCATGCTCTTCATATCATCAACCGCTAAAATCGTCATATTTTCAATATCTATCGAAACTTTGTTCGTTTCCATTTTTCAAAGGGCCTTTATGTTAAGCGGCTAAAAAGCGCTGATGCATATCATTAATATAAAAAAACCGGACGCCTTTTCAAAGGCCGCCCGGTTCGGTAAAAGCAAATTTTCTAGTCTGCAACCCGGCGGTCTTATCCAAGATCCGTGGCTTTCCGTCCCTGCCTCACAACAGGTTTGGCCATAGTTTTATGCCTGTCTTTATACCCTTTTTAAGAAGGGGTGTCAATTTATTCTATAGGTTTGAAAATAAGAAACAGGGCTTGAGGATTAAACCTGAATAAAGACATACCCGCCTTCGGCATAGCCGAAATGCCGGAAGACCGGGTTGTAATTGCTGGAAAGGCTCTCATAAAAGGCCTCAAAGGAAACCTGGTAGGGATGGAGCTGGTCCGGGTCCACATCCAGGAAGGTGACCCTCCCTGATGTCGGATCATACCCGCCCACGGGCGAGATATGGGGAATATGAAGTTCGGGCAGCACGCTTCCCTGGTCAAAATGGGCGATGATGACGCAATCCCCTTGGCTTTCAAATTGGTCGAGCCTGGCGCGCAGGGTTTGCTTCAGCGGTTCCGATTTTTCAGGATTTTTTGAGACCTGAACAATTTCAAGGGCTTTGTAGTGAATTCCATAGGCGTCCAGGCTGCCCTTGACCACTTCCCCCAGCACGGGCAGGGGAAGGCCCCTTCGGCCCTTATATCCCTCGTCGGTCATCCTTTCCTTCCAGTGGGCGGTTTTGACGGCTTCAAGCAGATCCTGCTGGGTGAGGGGGGATGCCGGGGCCGCCCCCTGTCTTTCCAGCAGCACATTGATGACCGAAACCACCGAGGCCACGGAACAGGAAGACTCGTGGAACTGTTTGACATGATGGCGGAAGAGCCCGTCTTTTATAGAATTTCCCGTGTTTCGGCAGGGTTCTTTCCGGTAAACGGCCCGGCTTTTTGTAAAGCCGCCGGTTTTGAGGATACTTGAAACCATATACTGGATATAAAGATAGGGGCGGATCACCCATTTAAATAAATTCATGGTCTTTCCCCCGCCTTTGGAGTCAGAATATCCTTTAAATAACGACCGGTATGGCTTTTCCGGGATCGGGCGATCTTTTCCGGCGGCCCCTCGGCAATGATCTCCCCGCCGCTGCTCCCGCCTTCGGGCCCCAGATCAATGATCCAGTCCGCGGTTTTGATGACATCCATATTGTGCTCGATGATGATGACGGTATTTCCGGCGTCGGTCAGCCGGGACAGGACCGAGAGCAGGAGTTTGACGTCCTGGAAATGAAGACCGGTGGTGGGTTCATCCAGGATATAAAGGGTCTCCCCGGTTTCCCGTTTGGCCAGCTCCCGGGCCAGCTTGATTCTCTGGGCTTCCCCGCCGGAAAGGGTGGTGGCGGCCTGCCCCAGCTTGATATAGGACAGCCCGACATCCATGAGGGTGTCCAGGATTCGGGTGATGGCCGGGTGGCTGGCGAACAGCTCCCTGGCCTGCATGACCGACAGGTCCAGGACATCGGCAATGGAATGGTCCTTGTACAGAATTTCAAGGGTGGCCCGGTTAAAGCGTTTTCCGCTGCAGACCTCGCAGGGGACATAGACATCGGCCAGAAAATGCATTTCCACCTTGATATACCCGTCGCCGGAACAGGCTTCGCACCGTCCGCCCTTGACGTTGAAGGAATACCGTCCTTTCTGGTATCCCCTGGCCTTGGATTCCGGCAAAAGGGCAAAGAAATCCCGGATATGGTCAAAGACTTTGGTATAGGTGGCGGGATTGCTCCTGGGGGTCCGGCCGATGGGTTTCTGGTCGATATTGATGATTTTATCCAGATGGGAGAGCCCGGTGATGGTTTCATGGCGGCCCACACTCAATTGAGATCCGTGAAGGGTCCGGGCCAGGGCCGGATACAGGATCTGGTTGATGAGACTGGATTTTCCGGCTCCGGACACCCCGGTGACGGCCACCAGAAGCCCCAGGGGAATGTTGACGGTGATGTTTTTCAGATTGTTTTCCGTGGCCCGGACAATGGTGATCCATTTATTCCCGAGGCCTTCGGGCGTTCTTCGCTTTTCCGGGATAAAGATTTTATCTTTTCCGCTCAAGAACCGGCCCGTTATGGAGGCAGGATTCTCTTTTATCTGGGCCGGTGTTCCCTGGGCCACGATTTCGCCGCCCAGATGGCCGGCCCCGGGCCCGATATCCACGATCCAGTCGGATTCTTCCATGGTTTCATGATCATGCTCCACAATGATGAGGGAATTGCCGATATCCCGCAGATGGTGAAGGGTATTTAAGAGCTTGATGTTGTCCCGCTGATGAAGCCCGATGGAGGGCTCATCCAGGATATAGAGAACCCCGGTGAGTTCCGAACCCACCTGGGAGGCCAGCCGGATGCGCTGGGATTCGCCGCCGGAAAGGGTGGGGCCGCTCCGGTCCAGAGACAGATAATCCAGGCCCACATTGACCAGAAACCCGAGGCGGTCCGAAATTTCCTTTAAGAGTTCTTCGGCGATGAGCCCCTGGTTGCCCGTGAGATTCAGCCCATTGATAAATTCATGGGCTTCCCGCACGGTCATGGCCGTCAGGTCCATGATGGATTTTTCCTTGATATGAACATGGAGAACTTCTTTTTTCAGGCGTTTTCCATGGCAGGAGGGGCAGACCGAGGCAGACATGAAGTCTGAATAATATTTTTTCTGGCTTTCAGACTGGGTGTCCCGGTACCGCCGCATGAGGGTGTGCATAAGGCCCTCGTGGGTCCGGGTGAATTCCCCCTGGATCTTGGCCGAATTCCAGCTCACCGTCATTTCCCGGTCCATTGACCCATAGAGAAGCAGGTCCCGGTCTTTTGGGGGCAGGTTTTTCCAGGGCGTGTCAAAATCAATGCCCCATTGTTGTTCCATGGCCGTCAATTGGCTCATTCCCCAGGAATGGTCATTGTTGAACCGGGGTTTTTTAATGAAATAGTTTTTCCAGGGGATAATAGCCCCCTGCCGGATGGTCAGAGACTTGTCCGGGACGATCTTGTCCGGGTCCATGGCCAAAAGGGTGCCGATGCCGTTGCAGTCCGGGCACATGCCCAGGGGGGAATTAAACGAGAAGATCTGGGGGATCAGCTCTGGATAGGCAATGCCGCAACAGGACCGGGCTTCGCTCATTTTCAGATCTTCCCTGCCCGTGATGTGGACAATGATCTGCCCGTTCCCCAGTTTCAGGGCCGTTTCAACGGAATCCGTGAGCCGGTCTTCAAAGGCCTGGCCGTTTTTTACCACCAGGCGGTCCACCACCACTTCAATATGGTGTTTTTTATTTTTGGCCAGGGACTGGATATTTTCAAGATCCTGGACCACCCCGTCCACCCTGACCCTGGCATACCCGTTTTTCTTCAGGTCTTCAAATTTTTCCCTGTGCTCGCCCTTCCGGTTTTCCACGATGGGGGCCAGGATGAGGACCTTTGAATTCTCGGGCAGGGCCAGGATCTGGGACACCATGCCCTGGGCATGGCCCCGGCCCACGGTTTTTCCGCACTGATAACATTTCTGGGTGCCGATCCGGGCAAAAAGGACCCTGAGATAATCATAGATTTCCGTGATGGTCCCCACGGTGGAGCGGGGGTTTTTGCTGGCGGCCTTCTGTTCGATGGCGATGGTGGGGGAAAGCCCCCGGATGGTGTCGTATTTGGGTTTTTCCATCTGGCCGATGAATTGCCGGGCATAGGAGGAAAGGGATTCCACATACCGGCGCTGGCCCTCGGCAAAGATGGTGTCAAAGGCCAGGCTGGACTTGCCGGACCCGGAGACACCGGTGAGCACCACCATCTTTTTTTTGGGGATGTCGATGTCGATATTTTTGAGATTGTGTTCCCTGGCCCCCCGGACAATGATCCTGTCAAGCTCTTTGGAACCCGCTTCCAAACCTGTTTCCTTCCGTGGCCGGATCTTTGGTGCTGCTGCTGAACCGCCGTTTTTCATACCCGTTTGATTGCTCCTGACCTAGGGGTTATATTCAATCCAATGTCAGTAAATCATAAGCATGGGGGATTAAAAGTAAAGTTGATTTTACCAACCCGAATGTACTTTAATGAGATATGATAATCCATGTTCTGACATGGGAGCATTGAGCTTGAGATCTTCTTTTCTTATACAAATGCCATTTTAAAAATAGAATACATCCGGCAAAACGACTATCGGGTTGATATTTATATTCAGTAATGCGGAAGAATGGGTTTGATTAAGATTGTCAGAAAATAAAGTTTATCGGGCCGCTGACCATAAAGAAAATAAATTAGGGATGCCCCCCATTGAATCATTATATCATTTTTTGTAAATGGCAACATAAGATTCAAACTCTTCTTGAGATATTCTTTTAATACTCATTGTTGATAATCAGCTTGGAAATAACGTTGGAGTTCAGGAGCCGCCGACCGTAGGGAGGGAACTTTGGGCTTGCCGCAAGCGGTCCGCTGCAATGACGGGTTGGGCGGCGTTGAGTTAAAGGAAACCGACGATTTCAGTTTTAAACAAATACCCAATTAACAAGCTTATCCTTATTTGCAGTGAATTTGCCTCCTTCGTAGTATAAAGCTTTTGCATAGTTTTGAATCTTCACTTGTTGATTTTCGCTAAGATTTGTCCACCATTTTTCAGAAAAGAAAGTATTTTCACAATTTACAAAACAATACTGAACAAAGATATCGCCTTTTTCTTCATCAGGTATATTATCGAAACTTTCTATTACACGTTTTGGGTCTTTTTCATCTTTTAACCATACAAAAATAATGGCTCCTCCATCTTTTGTATTCATAACTGAATGTGAGATCATTTGGGCATCCAGAGATAAATTCCACATATCGATGAGGTTATTCCCCCCAAAATCAAATTCGCACTGTAATACGCTCGAACTTACAACGTCTAAATCACCATGAAAAAAATAACATTTGCTTTCAAATGCATCTGAGTTTCCTTCGATAATTGCCGATTCGAATTTTTTTCTTAAACAATACGTTTCTTCCAAAGATTTTTTTTGACCTTCAATATTTTTAGTGAAAGAAAACTGTGTTTCTATCTGTCGATCAGGATTAAAACCTTTATCGATAAAGAGACGTATAAATTCAAGTGATTCAATAAGTGCTTGTTTCCTGTATAATTCACTACAGACATTTCGAAAAGCATGCAAAATACAGTGCCAATGTTCACCCGAAAATTCACCTTTTTCTATAGGGGAAAACAAGCTTGTGTCGTGGGTTGAGCAATACCCTGGAAAAATTGAAGCTTTTCTCCAACCTATTTTTGAAGCCTTCATTTGGCCATTAGTGGAATCAGTCTCAAAATGCATTACATGACCAGTATTATCTATTATTTGCTTTAATGGCCCTTTCCGCTGAATTGAATGAGAATCTATTACCTTTCCACTACAAGATTCAGGTGATGCTAATGGGTGCATACAATCACGTTTCAGCCAGAAAGCCTTACGTTGAAGATTTTGGAGTTTACCTATTGTATAGGGTTTTTCTTGTTCCCTTAGTCTATGACACCTTTTATACTTTTTCCCAGATCCACACCAACAGGGTTCGTAATGTTTTCTCTCTCTGAGCGCATTAGCTATGAATGGGTCTCTTTCGTCGATTTCAACTATTTTAAACGGATGAGGTGGTAGTTTTATCATTCGAAATTTTTCTAAAATATTTTATTTGTTTTAGATGTGCCCCAAAAAATAAGACGCCTAAGTTCACAGGACCGATCTGTTTGCAGGTCCTGTGAACACCAGGTTATACAAATTTTATGTCCTGTTTTCCAATAGTTCAAATAACCAACGAACATTGTCATGTGATCTTTTTCTTTTGTTATTATTTACTGAACCGTGGGCATCAAATTCGTTGTCTATCCAATTAATATAACTCTGAACCTCACTATTTTTCAAAACCTGGATAAACTCAAACAATAAAAATTCAATATCATCCAGCTTAACCAGATTTATTCTAACCATTTTTGCAATGGCATCATATTTATAAAGGAGAGCATCTAAACGCCTTTCGTTGTCACAGCCTTTCCAGCTTTTTATATCATCAGCCGGAAATTTGAATTTTTCATAGTCAATTTCATAAAAAAATTTCCTTAAATCGCTATCATCAAACAATTCTGCTGTGATTGAACGAATAAATTCAGCTCTCTGTACTTTGAAATTTCTCTTTATTTGAAAAACAGCAATAAACAAACCTGTTGCTGTTGCAATAAAGCCAATAAGAGAAATCACATGACCAATGTTTAATGTAAGATCGAAGTTCATTTTATTTCAAGACATGCCATGATTAGGTGCGTTTACACGACTATTTGTTTCCTTCATGATTGTTAGTGAGGAGTATTGTTGGCAGTGTCAAACTCATAGTTTGATGGCCTATTGTCGTTAATATACTCCTCCTGGGAAGGTAAGACGTTCAGCCCGTCTTCAGACTCGAAATGACCTTCCACAAGATCCTCGGCAGAATAAGTGAAGCGCTTCAATACGGTCGTAGTGCTTTCTGCATCCGTAGCTTGGATAGTAAGTACAAGTCTTCTCTCGTTCTTGTGCTTTAACAATTCCCGAACGGCAGAATCTGGAGAAGATGTGTAATAGTGCGCACTGGTGATCGACCAAGGATCAACCTTTTGGACATGCGGCCCGATAATTGTCTCGTCAGACGGTCGTAGTTTGATGGTATGTATTGTCAGCCGTCTAGGTCCCTTTCCAGAGGTATTGATTTCATGAATACCAAACCGTGCTCGCATATTGATGATGGGTCTCGAAGAGAGATTAATTACTTTTATCTGGAAGAAAGGCACATTCGGATCTTTTTTAGAATGCCTCACCGCTATCTTCGTAGAAACTGTGAATTGAGGTCTGACTGTAAGCTGCCAACGCCAGAAGAGCCAAGAAGAGACTATCCCCAAGACAAAACCCACGAATATACCTATCGCCTCAATCATTAATAGTCTCCCGCTATTCCCACTATCACCACTAATCAGATGTACCTAACAATTAGTGTACAGGTCAGTGTACCATACAGTTTTGAATGATATCGACCAAAAATTATAAAATATGATCTGAAAATCCATATCAACATCGCTGAACCCTGTAAAGTCATCTCAAAAATTCTAATTTTGTGAAAATATAATTGATTCAGTAAGGCTCGGCTAAAATGTTCTTAATTGGAGATACATTTGACGGTCATTTTCCAATTTTTATAGAAACCAGAGACTTAAAGATATCCGAAAGCCCTGATTTGAATTTGGAAGAATCAAGCAATTTTCCAATCAGGGTACCCATGGCCTGGGTAAGAAAAATTTTCAAATCAAAATTCCCTTCTGAAAAAAAATCTGATAAGAACTTTCTATGAACAAACAGCATCCCTATGCCCTGGCCTATTCCCCCTGTCCCAACGATACCTTTATCTTCAAGGCCGTAGCCCGGCAATTGATCGATCTTCGCGGTTATAGCTTTGACATTGTGCTTGAGGATGTGGAAACTCTGAACCAGCGGGCAAAAAAAGGAGTTCACGATATCACCAAGCTCTCCTTTGCCGCCTTTGGCCGCCTCACGGATTCCTATGCCCTGCTTCGAACCGGTTCTGCCCTGGGCCTGGGCTGCGGCCCTCTTCTGGTCTCTCTTCCGGGACGGTCCCTGGAGGATGCAAAAACCCCTGTGATCGCCGTCCCCGGCATGGAGACCACGGCCTGCCTCTTGTTCCGGTTTTATATGGACGACCTTTTTCCCGGAAAAATGGTTACCCTTCTTCCCATGCCCTTTGACGGCATCATGACGGCCGTCGTTGAAAAACAGGCGGATTTCGGTGTGGTCATCCACGAGGGCCGGTTTGTCTATCCCTCCCTGGGCCTTGAGATGAGGGCCGATCTCGGGGAGTGGTGGGAAAAAAAGACCTCCCTTCCCATTCCCCTGGGCTGCATTGCCGTGAAACGGGACCTGGGTCCGGCCCTTGCCTGTGACATTCAGGAACTCATCAGGCAAAGCATTGACCATGCCTTTCTGCATCCCGGCCTGGCTCATGATTATATCCGGACCCATGCCCAAGAGCTGGATGAAACCGTCATCCAACAGCATATCCGCCTCTATGTCAATGAATTTTCCAGGGATATCGGAAGGGCCGGGGAAGAGGCCATCCTGACCTTTTTTGAAAAAGGCCGGGCAGCCGGGTTCCTGCCCAAAATCCGTCACCCATTGTTTGCCTGTTGAATCATGGAGAAAGCCGATCTGAAAAAAAAATTCCACCGTTCCGTTGCGTCTACGGTTCGTGAATTCAAGATGCTGGAATCAAAGGATTCTATTCTGGTTGCCGTGTCCGGCGGACCTGATTCCGTTGCCCTGCTCCTGTCCCTGCTCCATCTCAAACAGGCCTATGACCTGTCCATCGGCATTGCCCATCTGAATCACCGGCTCCGGGGGGAGGATTCTTTAAAGGATGAAGAGTTTGTCCGGGACCTGGCGGAGCAATTTCGCCTGCCCTTTTTCTGTGAGCAACAAGACGTGGCCGCCTATGCCGGCCGGCACCGGTTATCGGTTGAGGAGGCGGGAAGAGAGGTGAGGTACGATTTTTTTTCCCGCACGGCAAATCATCACGGGTATGATAAAATTGCCCTTGGCCACAATAAAAACGATAACGCAGAACTGGTATTGATGAACCTTTTAAGGGGATCCGGACCCAAAGGTCTTTCCGGCATCCCGCCGGTGCGGGACCATCGTTATATCCGGCCCCTCATCCGCATGACCAAACAGGAGATCCTTGATTTTTTAAAGGCTGAGGGGCAAACCTTCAGAATGGACGGCTCCAACACGGACACCGCCTATATCCGGAATGCCGTCCGCCTTCGGCTCATTCCGGTTCTCGAATCAGATTTCAACCCGGACATCGTGGATGCCCTGGACCGGCTCAGCCATATTTTAAGACAGGAAGAAGATTATCTGGATACTGAAGCAGAAAAATATTTTCAAGCCTGTCTGATCGAAAAACAAACCGCCTTTCTCTCTTTTTCAAAACAGAGGCTTTCAAGGCTTCACCCGGCCATGGTCAACCGGGTGATCAGAAAAGGGATAGGGATGATGAAAACGGATTTAAGGCGGATTTCCCTGGGCCATATGAACGATATCCTTGATTTTTGTTTTCACCGGGTATCCGGCAACAGCCTGGACCTTCCCGGCCGGATCAGGATTTACAAAAAAAAGGATGTTATTCGGATTCAAAAGGAAGAACAGCCTTTGCGGGATATCGGAAACGCAACAAAATTTGGGCGGCTATGATTCGGGACAAGGCAGCATCCGGGATAAAAACTTTTTCTTGTATATTCATATTTGATGTTTATATATTAAATAGTTTTTTAAGCGATAACAAACCCTATCCTGAAGCATTCAGGATCTTAAAAAAAAGAGTGGCCGCATGGATGACGTGAATCCGGCCTGGCGTGAATAAGAAAAGAAAGGAAAACCCTTGAACCCATTTTATAGAAATATTTCTCTTTGGCTGGTCATTGTTCTGATGATGGTCATGCTCTACAATATTTTCAACCAGCAGCAGACCGGACAGGTGGATATCGGATATTCGGAATTTCTCTCCATGGTCCAGGAGGGCCGTATCCAGAGCGTGGTCATCCAGGGCCAGGATTTATACCTGACCGATGCCGGCGGTGCAAAGCTGAAAACCTTTGCTCCCGATGACGGGGACCTCATCAGCTTTCTGCGGGAAAACAAGGTGGCCATCAAGGCCAAGCCTCCGGCTGAATCCTCCTGGTTCATGTCCCTTCTTGTGTCCTGGCTGCCCATGATTGTGCTGATCGGGGTGTGGATTTTTTTCATGCGCCAGATGCAGGGGGGAGCCGGCGGCGGCAAGGCCATGTCTTTCGGAAAGAGCCGGGCCAGGCTCATGGATGATAAAAAGGAAAAAGTCACTTTTGCCAATGTCCAGGGCATCGATGAGGCCAAGGAAGAATTGACTGAAATCGTGGATTTTTTGAAAAATCCTTCCAAATATACCCGCCTGGGCGGTCGTATTCCCAAGGGAGTGCTGCTGGTGGGCAATCCCGGTACCGGGAAAACGCTGTTGTCACGGGCCGTGGCCGGAGAAGCCGGGGTCCCGTTTTTCACCATCAGCGGGTCCGACTTTGTGGAAATGTTTGTGGGGGTGGGTGCCTCACGGGTCAGGGACCTGTTTGCCCAGGGCAAGAAAAATGCCCCCTGTATCATCTTTATTGATGAAATTGATGCCGTGGGCCGCCAGAGGGGCGCAGGCCTGGGCGGCGGACACGACGAACGGGAGCAGACCCTGAACCAGCTCCTGGTGGAAATGGACGGGTTTGAATCCAATGAAGGTGTCATTCTCATGGCTGCCACCAACCGGGCCGATGTTCTTGATCCGGCCCTGCTCCGGCCGGGCCGGTTTGACCGCCAGGTGGTGGTGGATATGCCGGATATCAAAGGCCGGGAAGGCATATTACGGGTTCACATGAAAAAAACCCCCTTGGCGCCCGATGTTGACCCCATGCTGCTTGCAAAGGGAACCCCCGGATTTTCCGGCGCAGATCTGGAAAACCTGGTCAATGAGGCAGCCCTTCTTGCAGCCAAGCGGGGTCAAGAGAAACTTTCCATGAAGGATTTTGAAGATTCCAAAGACAAGGTCTATATGGGTCTTGAAAGAAAATCCAAGGTCATCAAGGAAGAAGAAAAGAAAACCACGGCCTATCATGAAGGCGGACACGCCCTTGTGGCCAGATTCCTTCCCAATACGGATGCGGTCAATAAAATCACCATCATTCCCAGGGGAAGAGCCGCCGGGGTGACCTGGTTTCTGCCCGAGGAAGGGGATTTCAAATATAAGGACCAGCTTGAAAGCGAACTGGCCATTGCCTTTGGCGGCCGGGTGGCCGAAGAACTGATTTTCAAACGGATCAGCACCGGGGCCTCCAACGATATCAAGCAGGCCACCAAACTGGCCCACCGGATGGTGCGGACCTTTGGCATGAGCGATAACCTGGCCCCCCTGTCCTATGAAAATCATGACGACAATATTTTCCTTGGCCGGGAAATTACCCAGGCTAAAACCTATTCAGAGGAGACCGCAAGAAAAATCGATGCAGAAGTGGCCCTCATCATTGACCGGGCCTATCAGACCGCCAAAACAGTCCTGGAAGACAATATGGATATTCTGCATGCCCTGACAAAGCTGCTCATGGAAAAGGAAACCGTTCTCGGGCCGGAACTGGATGATCTGATTGCCTCCCTGCGGCCGGATTTTGATTTTTTCGGTAGAAAAAGCGTCTTCCATATGCCTCAATATCCTGTGGAGCCGGAAGTCCATGCGCCAGAAGAGAAAGAGGCTTCTGCAGAAGTCGTGGAGGATACGAATGAGGAAAAAAAGGACCCTGACGCCTAAAGGAATCCTATGACCGCCTTTACACTGGAATTTGACCGGTACAAACTGGAGCTGGGCTCCCGGACCTGTATCATGGGGATCTTAAACGCCACCCCGGATTCATTTTCCGACGGAGGCCGTTTCAACCGTTTTGATACGGCCGTGGCCCAGGGACTCAAGTTGGCAAAAGACGGGGCTCATATTCTGGATATCGGCGGAGAGTCTTCCAGGCCCTTTGCCCCTCCCGTATCGGAAAATGAAGAGATGGACCGGGTGATCCCGGTCATTGAAGCCCTTGTCAAAGAAATTTCCATTCCCATTTCCATTGATACGGTTAAATCAGTTGTGGCCAGACACGCCCTTGATGCAGGCGCCTCCATGATCAATGATATCACCGCCTTTGAAAAAGATCCGGCCATGGCCGGTCTTGCGGCCGAGCGGCAGGCGCCCGTCATCCTCATGCACATGAAGGGAACGCCGGAAACCATGCAGGTAAACCCGGACTATGACGATCTTATGACGGAAATTACGGTCTATCTGGCATCACGGGCAGACTATGCCATCCGGAAAGGAATAAAAAAAGAGAATATCATCCTTGATCCCGGCATCGGCTTCGGGAAAACCGTTGAACATAACCTGGTGCTCCTGAATCAGCTTGAAAAAATTACGGCCCTGGGCTTTCCCGTCCTTGTGGGACCCTCCAGAAAATCCTTTATCCAGAAACTGTTGTCCGAAAAAGAAAAGACACCGCCGGGGCCGGATCATATCCGGACGGAATACGGAACCCTTGCGGCCGTGGCGGTATCCCTCATGAAAGGGGCCCATATCGTCCGGGTTCATGATGTTGAAAAAGTCAAACCGTTTACCCACATTTTAGATTCGATCAGGAATGCATAGGCCTGTGGTTTTTTTCAAGCCTCTGCTTTTATTATGCAGCTTTTTTTTGATGGGGGGCTGCAATACAGAACCGGTTGAAACCGACCTTCTTTTTCCTGTGGACTTTTCCAATATCCCGGAAAATATGGTCCTCACGGAATTTCATACCGATAAAATCGAAATCCGGATCAGAGCGGCTCCAAGACTCATGGAGCGGCTCAACACGGAAACCATCCGGTATCCTGTGGATTTGTATACGGATCTGGCCTTTGATCCGGCCGGTGATTTTGATTCCATTGAGCCGGGAGAATACCTGATCCCGGTATATAAGAAAAGGATTCCCATGAATCCCGCCATCAAAATTCTGGCTGTCAAGCCTGCCTATGTCAGTGTCCGGCTTGAAAAAAAAGTGCGAAAATTTTTTCAGATCAAGGTTCCTTATACCGGGACACCGGCTCAAGGATATGCTGCCTTGGAGGCAACAACAGATCCCTCCGGCATGGAACTCATCGGCCCGGAATCCGTTATTGAGGCGATGTTTGAATTAAAGACCAAACCCATTGATCTCACCAATGTGAATGAGACGTTCAAAAAAAAGATTCCTCTTGATTTGGAAGATCCATCCGTTGTCTCTTTTCCGGACCAGGTGGTTACGGTCACGGTTCCGTTGGAACAGCAACTGGTTTCAAAAACCGTTGATATTCCGGTCCTGGCCGGAAATACGGATTTTCAGGTTAAAATTGAACCGGCCGAAATCATCCTCACCATCAAAGGCCCTTTTGACAAATTGAGCAGCAAGGAAGTCCTGGATCGGATTTATGCGTATATTGATTTAAAGGACATGAAGCCCGGTGTTTATGTGAGACATGCAGAGATTGACATGCCCGTGGACCTGATCATGACGGATGCCGGCCCGCAGGTATTTACCATCAAAATAAAATAAAGGAGACCTTCCATGCTTCTGGTGATTGATGTCGGCAATACCAATACGGTGATCGGTGTTTATAAAGGAGAGGTTCTGGAACAGGACTGGCGGATCAGGACCATCCGGGATACCACGGCCGATGAATTCAATGTGCTGGCCAATGCTCTTTTTTCCGACAGGGGAATTGATCGGTCCCGGATTGAGAAAATCGTGATTTCTTCGGTGGTACCGTCTTCGGTTCCCATCCTGAATGCCTATTGTGAAAAATACCTGGGGCTTTCTCCCCTGTGGATCAACCCGGCGTCGGTCAAAAAGCTCATGCCCATTCTTTACCATAATCCCAATGAAGTGGGAGCCGACAGGATCGTGAACGCCGTGGCAGCCTATAGAAAATATAAGACCGCTTTGATTGTCATTGATTTTGGAACCGCCACCACCCTGGATGTGATTTCCGAAAAGGGCGAATATATCGGCGGCGCCATTGTCCCGGGGGTCATGATTTCTGCGGAAGCCCTTTTCCAGAGGGCCTCCAGGCTTCCCAGGGTGGAAATCTTCAAGGCTCCGGATACGGTCATCGGCAGGGATACCATTGACAGCATCAAATCCGGAGCCTT
>Ga0208968_1000403_pt1 | contig 30819 bp, 29 predicted proteins | sample RifOxyA3_FD_184031 | JGI IMG/M metagenome (GOLD analysis project Ga0208968, IMG submission 184031) | Groundwater microbial communities from Rifle, Colorado - Rifle Oxygen_injection A3 (SPAdes) | ecosystem: Environmental > Aquatic > Deep subsurface > Groundwater | place: Rifle, Colorado, United...
TATAGGAGATTGCCGGCATGGCTAAAGGTATCGTAAAGTGGTTTAACGACTCAAAAGGGTTTGGATTCATTGAGCAGGAAAACGGAAAAGATTTGTTTGTGCATCACACAAGCATTAATGCAGCGGGTTTTAAGTCTTTGAAAGAAGGCGATCACGTTACATTTGAAATTGAAGAAGGTAAAAAAGGCCCGGCTGCAAAAAATGTAACGGTTGAGTAGTTAAACACTTTATTCGACTGAATAAGTCATTTATTGACTGTTAAAAAAAGCCCTTTTCCATAATTGGTTAAGGGCTTTTTGATTCATACATCAAAACGGATATGAAAAAGGAATGATGATGGCAAGCGTTAAAGACATAAATCCTGAAGGTTATGTGAAAAAACAGACCCTGATCGTTGCGATTGTATCGTGCCTGGCGATTGGATTCGTGGGCGGCACCCTGTATTCCTCCTTTAAGCTGGCGCCGGGGAATTCCGTCAAGGAACAGGATAAAGCATCGGTGCAAAAGGCAGAGTCCGATGAGCATCCGGATCTTTCTATGGAATTGTCGGTTAAAATTTCCGAGATTCAGGAATATCTTAAAACCCATCCCGATGATGCCGAAGCCTGGACCAATCTAGGGAACCTGTTTTATGATTCGGATCAGGCTCAAAATGCCATTGACGCCTATGAACGCTCCCTGGCCATTGAACCCGGAAAAATAGGGGTGATCACGGATCTTGGAACCATGTACCGCAGGAATAATCAGCCGCAAAAAGCCATTGAGAGCTTTGATAAAGCCATTGCCATTGACCCGTCCTTTGAAACGGCCCGGTTTAATAAGGGGGTTGTGCTGCTGCATGACCTGAATGATCTGGAGGGCTGTATCAAAGAATGGGAAGCCATTATCGAGATCAATCCCATGGCCATGGCGCCCAACGGAGACTCCGTGGATGCCTTGGTTCAGAGAATGAAAACCCGGAAACCGACATCTGATAAAGAAAACACGCCTTAAATTGAAACCGCCATTTCTCGATTTCGGCAGTTTTCATGTTGAAATTGTTCAAAAGAGAATCAAAAATATTTATTTCAGGGTTTACCCCTTGAAGAGAACCATTCTTGTATCCGCTCCGGCTCACCTTGATCCTGAAACCCTGAACCAGGCCATCCTGTCAAAAAAAGACTGGATTATCCGGCAGGTAAATAAACGGGCGGCAAAACAGCCCTCTCGTGAAAAAACCTATACCACGGGGGAAAACTTTTTGTTTCAGGGAAAGGCTTACCCCCTGAGAGTGATGGAGCAGGAACAGGGGAAGTCTGCCTGTATTTTCAGGGATGATCATATTCAGTTGATCGTAAATCCCGGTTCCACTCTTTTTGATCGTCAAAGTCTCATTGACGGCTGGTGCCGGAAAGAAATGCAAAAGGCCGTCCCCTTGATTCTTGAAAAATGGGAGCCCCTGATCGGGGTTAAAATTCGCCGGTTCGGCGTCCGGAAAATGAAAACCCGCTGGGGAAGCTGTAATATCACTGCAGCCCGGATATGGCTGAACCTGAGCCTGATCCATCTTCCTCCCCGGTTTCTTGAATATGTAACCGTCCATGAAATGGTTCATCTTCTGGAAAGGGGTCATAATGCAAGGTTTAAAGGATTCATGGACCGGTTTATACCGGATTGGCGCGATCTGAAAAAAGAACTGGGGCGATTCAGCCTTTAATACAGGTTGGACACGGAAATCGTCGGTTAGAAGGAGACCGTTAAAGTCAGTGACCCGATGACCTGACCTTTTTCCTGGCCGTCAAACTGCTTGGTCCTGAAAAGATGGCGATAGGTGATTTTGATGGTATCAAAGCTGAAGGCATAACCGGCCGAAAGATCCGCCACCAGCGGTTTTTTATCAACATTGGGGCTGGACTCAAAGGTATTGCCGTCCAGGAAGATGTCCCGGCCCACGGCTTCCACCTGGGAGCTTAAAAATATATGGGAGCCGACGTTTTTCCAGCCCGGCGCTGAATTTTCAATGACCGGGGCGCTGATGCCGGCGCCTGCATGGATGATATCCGACCCGAAATCCAGGGGGATATTATGGCCCAGGCGGATTTCTGCCCCGGCAAACCCGGATATTCTCACATTCCCGAGGGTCATCCCGGAATGGGAAATGAGGTCATATTCCAGGAAGTCGAAAAATTCCTGCCGGTGTAACCGCCATTTGCGCTGCCAGGAAAGACTCAGGGCCGGTTCATTGTGAAGCTGATTCTCCCAGCCTTTGGCCGTGGGAATATCCCGGAGTTCATGGACCTTGTTCTGTGAGAATTCAGCCTTGGCAGCAGGCCCGACAACGCCCATGAGGATTTCAAGGGTATCCAGAACCGTTTTTGTTTTGCTGTGCAGAGCAAGGCCGCCGTATAGAAATCCGGCATAGGGCCGGTCGTTTTCGATGAGGGTGGTGGCCTGGATATCATTGGGCGTAAAAATCTGCTGACCCAGAACAATACCGATATTATGGGTGCTGTTGGGATCACCGGAAAAAGGGATGGCCTGAATAATGGGAAAGGCCCATTCCGGAAGCCGCACATCATCCTTGTATTGTTTCAGATCCTTGGAGAGCCAGCTCAATTGGACGGCATTGGTATAGTATTTGTCCGTATCACCGAAAAGGTCGTTTTCAAAGAAAACCTGGAAGGTTTGAAGTTCGGAAGGGTTTTTGGAAAATGCCCGGACCGGGAAAAATAAAACTGGAACCAGAAGGAAAACAAGAAGGAAGGGGAGGAATAAACGGTTCATGGTATTCAAATACGACCTCTAATTGATTAAAAAGAGGACATTTACTATATTTTCAGATTTATGAAAAGAATTATTTCGTAAATTTCAAGTCTAATCCGTTTGCCCCATTTTTTTCATCAAAGTCCTGATGCCAGCACGGCAGCCCCGATGGCTCCGTTTTCCTGGGCGAAAGTCCCGATGATGAGGGGCATTCCCAGACGTTTTTCAAGGGCCGCCACCATGCCGGTATTTTTTGCCACACCTCCCGTCATCATGACAGGTTCCTTTATTTTGATTTTTGCGGCCAGGATGGCCACCCGGGCAGCGGCGGCATCATGGATACCGGCAATAATATTTTCTCTTTTTTCCTGGCGGGCAATCATGGAAATGACTTCGGATTCGGCAAATACCGTGCAGATACTGCTGATTTTTGAAGGGTGGTCAGCCCTTCTGCTGAATTCTCCCATATGGTCCAGGTCCACCTCCAGTGCCCGGGCCATGACCTCCAGGAATCTTCCCGTACCTGCCGCACATTTGTCATTCATGGCAAAATTCTCCACCCGGCCCTGGTTGTCCAGGAGAATGGCCTTGCTGTCCTGGCCGCCCACATCAATGATGCCCCGGATGCCGGGATTTAAAAAATGGGCGCCGGTGCCGTGGCAGATGATTTCCGTCATGGCCTTGTCCGCAAAATCAATGCTGGATCGGCCATAGCCCGTGGACACGATGGCATGGATATCTGCCCGTGAAAGACCGGTTTTTTCCAGAAGGGCTTCAAAGACCCGGATGCCGGCGTTCAGGTGATGGTATCCCGTGGGGATGACCAGGGTGCCCAGAAGGGTTTGGTCTTTTATCAGGGCCGCCTTGGCCGTGATGGAACCGATGTCAATACCGGCGCAGATCATATGGCGGTTGATCCTCCGTCCACCATGAGGGTCTGGCCGGTGATATAGGAAGATCCTTCGGAAGCAAGGAATAAAACCGGTTTTACCACATCCTCGATTTCGGCGATCCGTCCCATGGGAATGGTTTTGGTGATATGGGCCAGCAATTCCGCATTGGACCAGAAAGGTTCTGAAAATTTGGTCCTGACCATGGCCGGGGCCACGGCATTAACCTGGATGTTGAAGGCGGCCAGTTCCGAGGCCAGAACCTTGGTCATCATTTCGATGCCGGCCTTGGCAATTCCATAGATTCCCATGCCGGGCGAGGCTTTGGTGGCAGCGATGGAAGAAATGGTGACGATTTTCCCCTGGTTTTTGGCCCGCATCATAAAGGCGGCTTTCCGGGAGACCAGGAAGGTGCCGCCAAGATTGGTATCCATGATTTTCTGCCACAGACCCGGATCAAGATCGGCAATGCCCGGTGTGATCAGGTTCATGCCCACATTATTGATCAGGATATCAAGCCTTCCATAGGTCTTGTCAATGGTTTCAAAAAGCCCATTCACCTCTTCGGGTTTGCCGATATGGGCCTGGATGGTCGTGAGGTTTTCCGGGGCCGAAAGGGCCTCTTTCGCCTTTTCAAGGGAGTCCGCCTTCCGTCCGCAGATGATGACCCCGGCCTTTTCATCCAGGAGCGACCGGGCAATCTCAAAGCCGATGCCCCGGCTGCCGCCGGTCACCAGACAGACTTTTCCTTCAAGATCAAATTTCATATTACCCCCTCCTTTGTTTGATGATTTCCATGAACGCATCGATTCTTGTCTCCACCTGGGATTCTGAAAAACTTCGGGGATCCGTCATGTCCGCCTCGATCATGAGAACCGGGATCCCGGTTTTTTCCCGGACGATCCTCATGATGTCCATCTGGCCGAAGGAATAGGGCTTACAGGACCGGTTGGAATGCATGACAAACCCGTCAATATCATAAAACCGGATCATGTTCAACACCTCGTCGGCCATCTGGTCCACGCCGATATTCAGATAAATCCGGGTATAGGCTTCGGCCATGGAATCCAGAAAATGATTCTCATCAATATATTTGATGGTTCCGCACCAGGCCGAGGTATAGGTATCGGCCACAAGACAGGCATTGTGATCTGAAAATTTGGAAGACAGCCATTTGAGCCGGTACCAGACCGGCAGGTTGTCCCAGAGCAGCCGGTATTTTTCATTGGGGATGCTGCTGACGCCGTCCCTGATCCGCTGCTCCATTTCTTCGATCAGTTCCTTGTAAAAATCCACCGCTATCCTTGTGCCCCTCAGGGTCACGATGAGGGCCAGAAAGAAAAAGGCATCAAAGGCGGACATGGGTGAGGGTTTATGGGCCGTGGTATTGAGAACTTTCTGCCACAGGCGCTGCCCTTCAAGGGACAGTTTTCCCACCTCGTTCATGCGGTCATGGTCCAATTTTCTTTGGATCACGGTTTCAAGAAACAGGATGTATTCATCGATCTGGGTCCTGACATATTTGGCGATTTCCGGGGAATAGGCCGTATGACAGATGGGTGTGTCAAAGATGAACAGGGGGACATTGTAAAACCTTGCCTGGACCTCATACCATTTTAAGACCGTGCCGCAGATATTATTGCAGCAGATGAGCATGTCCGGTCTGGGTAGCCCGCCGATGGGCCCGCCCTTGACCACGGAACAGGCGATATCAGCCCTGGCGTAGGAACACAGATCGGAGCTGTAGCCCATATCCTCTGCCTTGGCGCAAAGGTCTTCCCCCATTTTGGCCGACCCGATCATGGCCCCGTGATTTTCAGGGTAGATCGGGATGATGTCCATGGCCACCAGGGGTTCCACAGGGCCGCCCGATGTGATCCAGGCGACTTGTTTATGGTTCTGTCCTGCGCTCAGGGCCTCAAGATAATAGGCGGTCATGAGATCCCGCATTTTTTTAGCGGATTTGATTTTTACGGTTTCATTGGGTTTTTCCGGCATATCGCGTGTCCTTATCTAAATCATATGAATAAAGGTTTCAATACGGGTGGAGAACTGAGCCAGACTTTGCTGCTGGTCATCCATTTCAAAGGCCATGCTTTTGATTCCGGCCCCATCGAGATGTTCTTTAAGATACGGATAGTCAAAGGTGTGGGGATCACAGAATTTCAGCATAAGAAACACCACCCCGTCTGCCTGGTTTTTTTTTACCTGGGAAACCAGGTTCTCGGCCCGGGTGGTGAGACCCGAATGCTTAGCCGGGCAGGTCACCCGGTCCCGGTATCGTTGGGCCATGGCGGACAGGGGAGGGGTGTCTTCCATCACTGGCCCTTCAAACCAGCGCTGACCCGTGCAAAGGTCGTCCCCCACAAGGACACCGCCTGCCGTTTCAATGGCGTCAAAAATATCCGGGGTGTCACAGACGGAACCGGAAAGAATGAGCCGCTTGCCGGGTTTGACTGGAGGGGATATTTTATTAAGGTGTGAAACAATATTTGCCAGGCGGTCTGACGCCTCTTTCCGGTCCATGATCATGGACCCTTTGACAAGGGCGTAAAGATCCCGGCCGCTGATGATGCCGGGATGCCGGGAATTCAGATCATAGAGGGCCGACAGGTTTTTACGGATTTGGTTGAACAGGGAAATGGAGGCCTTGACCTCCGTGTCCGGGATGTCCTTTCCAATGGCGGCTTCAAGATCTTTTTTAAACCGGGTCAGCACATCCGTCATATAGATGCCAGAGCTCTCTGTATTGAGTTTGGCCGGAAGCACCACGTCGGCAAAAAAGGCATAACGGTTGTTCATGCGCCAGATATCGCTCAGGCGCTGCATGGAATCACAGGTATGGGGAAACACGGCGCCGTCAAGAAAATCCAGCCGCCCGTTCAGGCTGTCCTCAAGAATACCCCGGACAAGGGAGCAGCAATAGGACTGGAGATGGTTCTCGGCCAGAATAATGTCGGATTTAGAGGAGAACAGCCGCATGGGGTGGAATCCTGCCGCATGGATGAGTTCTTCCGGTGCATAGGAGCAGAGATATCCCATGATTTTCCGGCCCTGCTTTTTGATTTGCGAAGCCGTCTCAGGGATATGGCGGACGGCATCATGAAAAAATTCAATATCCTTCATCTTATTTGTCTCCTGTGTAATCGCCCTGTTCGCGAAGGGTTTCGATCTCCTGATCCTGAAGCACCTTATAGGCGACCTTTCCCACCAGGGTGACGGGAAGGGTTTCCCTGAATTCAATGTTTCTCGGGCAGCTCCATTTGATCAGTTCCTTTTGGCAGTGGGCAATGAGTTCCTTTTCCTTATCAGGGCCGGCGCTGACGCCGGGTTTCAACACCACAAAGGCCTTGACCCGCTCCACCTGGTCCATATCCGGCACCCCGATGACGCAGGCATCCGATACATGGGGGTGGCTGTAAAGCACTTCTTCCACCTGGGCCGGGTAGACATTCATGCCCGAAGATTTGATCATGCGTTTCTGGCGGAGCCTGAAATAAAAAAAGCCGTCGGCATCCCGGGTCCCGATATCCCCGGTATGAAGCCACAATTTTCCGTCCTCATGAATTTTCAACACAGAATCGGTTTCCTTTTTTTGATTCAGGTATCCTTTCATGACAGCCGGACCGCACAGGCAGATTTCACCGTCTTCTCCCGGCTGGGCTTCGGTTAGGGTCTTTTCAAGGACAATCTTGGCGTCCATGTCCGGAAAAGGAATACCAATGCTGCCCTCCCTGTAATGGTCCAGGGGGGTGGCCATGATGGCGGTGACGGCTTCGGTGAGGCCATAGCCTTCAAGCAGCTTGACATTGCCCCCTCTTTTTTTGACAAGCCGCTCAAATTCATTCTTTACTGTGGTCGGCAGGGTATCGGCACCGCAAAATGCGGCTTTGATGCAGGACAGGTCGGCTTGTTGAAAATCCATGTTTTTGTTTAAAGCTGCATAAAGGGTGGGGACGCCGATAATGAAATTGGGCTTTTTGGTTTTGATCAATTTTGCCACGAGTTCCGGGGTGAACTGAGGCACCAGGATGCTTTTCCCGCCGCCCATGAAAGCGGCATTAATGCAGACCCCAAGGCCGAAGCCGTGGAATATGGGCAGGATGGCCAGGATGGCGTCATTTTCGCCAAGATTGCCCCAGGCTGCCACCATCATGCCTTCTGAAATAAAATTCAGATTGGACAGCATGATTCCCTTGGGTTTGCCAGTGGTTCCCCCGGAGTAAAGGATGACGGCGGTATCGTCCGGCGACATGGATGACTTGGGAGCCTTTGGAAAAGAGCTGCTCATCAATGGACTCCAGAAATGAACAGAACTTGCTTCCGGGACCTTGGGGATTTTTCTGCCCTTGGTGAGCCAGAACCCGAATTTTTTCACCGGGGACAGATAATCTCCGATCTTTGCCAGAATGAGGGTCTTGCAGGCCGTGTTTTTCATGGCCCGGTTGAATTTTCCATAAAATGCATCCAGGGTCAGGGCCATGGTGGAATTGGAAATTCCAAGATAGAAGGCGATCTCCACTTCCGTTGACAAAGGGTGGATCATGGATGCCACGGCGCCGATTTTGTTGGCGGCATAAAAACAGATAATGCCCTGGGGGGTGGTGGGCATGGAAATGGTGATGGTGTCCCCCTTTTTTAAACCGAGATGGGCCAGGGCATCGGCACATTTTGAGATTTGATCCCCAAAGGCACGATAGGTGCAAAGAGTCCCCATAAAATCCCAGGCGATCTTGTCCGGCACCCGGTTGACGGACCGCAAAAGGGATTCATACATGGTAACATCAGGATAATCAATGGAACGGGGCACATCTGAATAGAATTTATGCCATGGTTTTTCCGGCAGCATGGTTGTCTTTCCTCCTGGAAATGATTCAGTCCGGCCCTTATCGGGCTTTGCTATGTCTGTCGGTTCTTATATCGAACGACGGTCGATATGTCAACCGCTGCTTGCTTGTTTTTTTTTAATATGGTATTTTGCCGGATCATTATAATAAAAGACAGAATAATAGAAGATAGATGGGTGGATATGATAAAAGACACATTGAGCAAATTAAAGGAACAGGAGCGGGAACTGCGCCAGACCCTTATTATAGAAGCGGCCAGAAATGTATTTGGCGAGAAAACCTATGACCAGGTCAGCATGGCGGAAATCGCAAAAGCCGCCGGAATCGCAAAATCTTCCATTTATACCTATTTCAGCAGCCAGGAAGAACTCTATGCACGGATCGTTTATCAGGATGCCTGCGCCTTTATGCAGGAATTGAATCATATAACGCATCAGGAAAATGTGGATGCCGTCAAAGCCACCATTGATTATTTTCTGGACTATTATATTGAAAAGCACTCCCAGTGGAGAATGATCACCCATTTTGCCCTTCACGGTAACAATAATATGGAATCCATTGACAAACTCAATGAAATTGGCCGGGAGCTTATGGATACCTTTGAGAGGGTATTTGTTCAGGCCGGGTGCAAGACCGGTACCCGGCTTCTGGCCCATACCCTTTTTTCCTGTCTTTCCGGTATCCTCATTGCCTTTCGAAACTATCCGGGAAGATCCGAACAGGAACGTATCTCCCACATTAAAAAAATCAGCACCCAGGTCGAGGCAATGATGAAAACCTATATTGAGGAACAGAAACATGTTTTCGGATAGGATCTGTTCGCGACAAGACCAATTCCATGTTTGATGTGGCCGTCATAGGAGCCGGGCCGGCAGGAACCGCAGCCGCTTTTATCCTGCTGGAAAAGGGGTTGAAGGTATTGCTCCTGGACAAATACGAATTCCCAAGAAAAAAACCCTGTGCCGGAGGCATTACTCCCAAAGGATTTCAGCTTTTTCCCTATGATATTTCACCGGTGATCAAAAGAGAATGCCGGACCATAAAAATAACTCCGCCAGGCAGTACTCCCTTCCATATCCAGGATGAAAAAACACTTTGCCATATGACCCGGCGGGAGGAGCTGGATTTTTTTTCCCTCAGACAGGTCATGAAAAAAGGTGCGGAATTCAGGGTTATTCAAAAAATACAATCCATCCGTGAAAAAGCCCATCTTGTAGAAATTGATGCGGGAAGGGATGGTTTTAAGGCTTCCTATCTCATTGGCGCCGACGGGGCTAACAGCATTGTCCGGCGTTTCGCTGCAAAGGGCCGGTTCTGGCAGAAGCAGACGGCCATTGAGGCGGATGTGAAGATGGACCGTCCGGAAAACCATCCCATGGAATTTGATTTCTCCAAATTGAAAAACGGGTATTTTTGGATCTTTCCCAAGGACGATCATGTGAACATCGGGATCTATTCCTTTGGGTCACAGACAAGCCTCCAGATCCGGCAATTGGTTGAATATGCCGGAAAGAAACTTTCTTCTCATAAACTTGAGAGGGTCAAGGGATATCCCATCTGCACAGGAGGGGTTCATTACAAGCCTGAATCGGGCAGGATACTGCTTTGCGGGGATGCTGCCGGGTTAGCCGAACCCCTATTGGGCGAGGGGATCTATTTTGCGGTCAAAAGCGGCCAGGAGGCTGCCTTTTCCATTCTTGAAGCAGAAGCCGGCCATGTCCCGGCAAGATTTCATTATATGAAAAAACTTAAAGAAATTCAGACGGATTTAAGATTATACCGGGCCGGCGCCGGATTCTTTTACCGTCTTCCCCGGGTTTCACTGAAACTTTTGTCATTTCCCTATATTCATAATCCTTTTGCCAAAGGATATGCTCAAGGAAAGCCCTTGAACCGGATTTTGACCGGGAACTTATTTGGTAAAAATAATCCATAAATTTATCATAACTGCAAAAATGTAATTAAATTTGTGGTCAAACCACATGATACTAATAATTAATTACATAATAGTAATTTTTAAATTTCAAAAGTGTTATTAAAACTCCTTTCTTCTAATCCTCACTCATCTTAAAATATCTTTATATAATAGTATGTTACAATGAAATAAGATGGATAATTCCGCCCTGGCACTGGTTTTGCTCTTATCCTATTCAGCAAGGCAAACAAGGCTTTAATATTTAACGAGGAGAACTGAATGAAAAAGATTTTAGCCATCATTAAACCCTTCAAGGTTGATGACGTAAAAGATGCCTTAACCGGTATCAACATTAACGGAATGACCATTTCGGAAGTCAAGGGGTTTGGCCGGCAGAAGGGTCATAAAGAAATTTACAGGGGAGCGGAATACCAGACAGATTTTGTCCCTAAGGTCGAGATTAAGATAGCAGTGAAGGATGACCAGGTGGATGAAGTGGTTCAGACGATTATCAATGCTGCTAAAACAGGAAAAATAGGAGATGGGAAAATTTTTATCATGCCCATCGAGGATGTCATCCGCATCAGAACCAATGAAAAAGGCGTGGACGCCTTATAGTCTGAAAGGAGAAGAATAAAATGAGAAAAATAGCTATGATGATCATGTGTTTGGTATTTTCCCTTTCTCTTGCCTATGCAGGAGACGAAGCCCCTACTGAAATTCCGACACCGGAATCCAATAAGGCAGCCATTGAATTGGTTCAGACCCATGCAGATTATGTCTGGACTCTGGTAGCCGCTGCTCTGGTGTTTTTTATGCAGGCCGGTTTTGCCATGGTTGAGACAGGGTTTACCCGGGCGAAAAATGCAGTCAATATCATGATGAAAAATTTAATGGATTTTTCAATGGGATCCATTGCCTATTGGGCTGTTGGATTTGGGCTGATGTTTGGGGTTTCAAAAACCGGTTTTTTTGGAACAACCGGATTCTTTTTAAGTGATTTCAAAGTCGGCGGGGACCCATGGGTTCTGGCATTCTGGATGTTTCAGGTTGTCTTTGCCGCAACTTCTGCAACCATTGTTTCCGGTGCCATGGCCGAAAGAACAAAGTTTTCCGGATATCTGATATATTCCGTGTTTATTTCCGCTTTGATTTATCCGATTTTCGGAGGCTGGGCATGGGGAAGCCTTTTTAACGGCGGCGGATGGCTTGAAAAATTGGGGTTTATCGATTTCGCAGGCTCTACGGTTGTCCATTCCGTGGGCGGCTGGTGTGCTTTAGCCGGTGCCATGGTGTTAGGCCCCCGTCTTGGAAAATATACCAGGGATGGAAAAGTAAAACCCATCCTGGGTCATAATATCCCTTTGGCAGCCATAGGGGTTTTTATCCTCTGGCTGGGCTGGTTCGGGTTTAATCCGGGTTCAACAACGGCAGCCAATAAGGATACGGCCATGATTTTTGTAAATACGAACCTTGCCGCCGCAGCAGGATCTATCATGGCCATGATGATCTCCTGGATGAAGTTCGGCAAACCCGAAGTGGGCATGAGTTTGAACGGTGCCTTGGCCGGGCTTGTGGGAATTACAGCCGGGTGTGCCAATGTAACCCCCACCAGTTCAATTATGATCGGTTCCCTGGCAGGTGTACTGGTTGTTTTTTCAGTCTTGTTTTTTGACAAGGTTAAGATTGATGATCCTGTAGGTGCCATATCCGTTCATGGGGTCTGCGGCGCCTGGGGGACTCTTGCAGCCGGACTTTTCAATATGAGCGGTCTGTCGTTCAAGATCGTAGCGGTTCAGTTGACCGGGATCGTATCCTGTTTTGTCTGGACCTTTCCCCTGGCCTATCTGCTTTTCAAAACCATTGATGCCACCATGGGCTTACGGGTGTCCCGAGAGGAAGAACTTGAGGGTCTGGATGCTGCAGAACACGGCGGAAATGCCTACCCGGATTTTACCACCATTAACCATGGCACCATGGGGTTTGCAGGTGGACCCGGGCCTAAAAACCATGAGACTGAACCGGCCTTTGCCTCCGGAAAGCTGGTCAATAAGGTAGAGATGACCTAAACCCTGAAAATAAGGAAAGGAGCTTTAAAAACCTGCCGCATCATTTATTTGAAGTGGCAGGTTTTCTTTTTTCATGGTAATCTTTGCCCTTAAACCATAAGGGCTCGTTCATGAAGCGTGTGAAAAAGGGTGTCAAGCCTTTTCTTTTTATTTTTGCAATGGCGTTGATCCTCATTATCGGTTATCGGAATCTTGAGTATAACTGGCAGTGGTACAGGGTCAAACCCTATCTGTTTATTTTTGAAAACGGCCGGTTTTTAAAAGGGGCCTTGCTGGAAGGGCTTTGGGTCACGCTCAAAATTTCTTTTTTGGGGCTGTTTCTTTCTCTTTTCCTAGGGCTTTTATCAGCTTTGGCAAGGTTATCCACTTCTCCGGTGCTCAGGCTTCTGGCCTGGATCTATGTTGAAACCATCAGAAATACGCCGCTGCTGATCCAGATTTTTGTTATGTATTTTGTTATTTCGCCGGTATTGGATATATCTGCTTTTTTGTCCGCAGTTATTGCATTGAGCCTGTTTGAAGGGGCCTATTCATCGGAGATCATCCGGTCCGGAGTGGTGAATATTCCAAAGGGGCAACATGAAGCCGCTCAAAGTCTCGGTCTGTCTGTTTTTGCCACCTATATCAAGGTCATTTTCCCCCAGATGCTCCGGCAAACCCTGCCCATGCTGGCGGGTCAAAGCGTTTCCCTGATCAAAGATTCCGCTCTGGTCAGCACCATCGCCATTGCCGATCTTACCCATCAAGGGCAAAAAATTGTTTCCGAAACCTTTTTAAGTTTTGAAATCTGGTTTACCGTAGCATTCTGTTACCTGGTCATTACCGCCGGTCTTTCTTTCATTATCCGGCGGGTTGAAAATAGATATAAATTTATCACCCCCTAGCGCGGGGAGATCTCTATTGAAAGGGAGGAAGAAATGAAAAAAATTTTATGTATGGGTGTTCTGCTGTTCCTGTTGATGGGCCAGGGTTTATCCGCCCAGGAGAGCCTTATTGAAAAAATCCAGAAAGAGGGGGTGATTCGGGTGGGAATGTCCACCTTTGTGCCCTGGGCCATGAAAGATAAGCAAGACAATCTCATTGGATTTGAAATCGATGTGGCTAAAAAACTGGCCCAGGATATGGGAGTCAAAATCGAATTTGTACCCACGGCCTGGTCCGGCATTATCCCGGCCCTTTTGACGGGTAAATTTGATGTCATCATCGGCGGCATGGGCATTACGCCGGAGCGAAATCTGAAAGTGAATTTTACCATTCCCTATGAATATTCGGGCATGTCCATGGTGGCCCATAAGGAAAAAGCAAAAGGATTTTCATCCCTGGCGGATTTTGACAAAAAAGAGGTCCTGATTGCCGTCCGCATGGGCACCACGGCCGAGCAGGCTACCCGAAAATACATCCCCAATGCCGAGCTGAAATTGTTTGAAAACGAAACCCAGGCCCTCCAGGAATTAAACCTGGGCCGGGTTCATGCCGTGGTTTCCTCTGCTCCCATGCCTGTTTTTCATGCCCTGAAACATCCGGATAAACTATTTATCCCCTTGAAGGAGAATTTTACCCGGGAACCCATCGGGTTTGCCTTGAGAAAGGGTGATCATGATGCTTTGAATTTTTTTAACAACTGGATTTTGAGCATGGAAGCCCAGGGCTTTTTGAAAGAGAGAACCGCGTATTGGTTTGAATCCGATCAATGGGAAGCCCTTGTCCAATAAAAGACCCTCGAAATTTACCCTCGTGGATATGGTGGCCATCATCCTTATGATTGCCGCCATATCTGCCTTTTTTTCACGGATGAACCATATCCTGGACTACCATTGGGAATGGGGGCGGATTCCCTCCTATTTTTTTTTCCGGGACGTGACCACCGGAGAGTTCAAGGCCAATATCCTGGCAAAAGGCTTTGCCACAACTGTGAAACTCAGCATCTGGGCCATGGGTTTCGGGTTTCTGCTGGGAACCGTTTCCGGGGTCATGGGGGCCAGGGGATCATGGGGGCAGCGGCTGGTCAGCAGAATTTATGTTGAAACCATCCGGAATATCCCCTCCCTGGTGCTGCTGATCATCTTTTATTATTTTGTGTCCAGCCGGTTTCTGGATGTCCTGGGCCTGGACCAATATCTGAGGGAGGCCCCGGTATGGATCCGGCAGGCCTCCGGGTTCCTTCTGACGGGGCCGGACCGGATCAATGCCTTTATGTCTGCAGGGATTGCCTTGGGCCTTTATGAAGGGGCCTATATATCGGAAATCGTCCGGGGGGGAATCAATTCCATATCCAAAGGGCAGTGGGAGGCCGGCAGATCCATTGGATTGTCCGGAAAAAATATTTTCCTGCTCATCGTTTTCCCCCAAACCTTCAGAAAAGTAGCTTTCCCCCTTGCAGGTCAGCTCATTTCCGCCATAAAAGATTCCTCCATTGTCTCGGTCATCTCAATCCAGGAATTGACCTTTCAGGGCATGGAACTCATGAACGTGACCTTTCTGACCTTTGAAATCTGGATCACCGTGGCGGTTCTGTATTTTATCCTGACCTTTCCCTTGTCAAGAATGGTAGCCTTTCTTGAAAGAAAATACGCCTTAAAACAATAACCGCCTAAAGGATGATGTTTAAAATCCTGCGAAGGGGCTCGGCCGCCCCCCAGAGCAATTGATCCCCCACTGAAAAGGCCGTGAGATAATCATCCCCCAGGATCATTTTCCGGATACGGCCCACGGGAACCGTCAAGGTGCCGGTGACGGCAGCGGGTGTCAGATCCCGGAGAGTGTCCGCCTTGTTATTGGGAATCACTTTGACCCAGTCGTTGTTTTCGGCCAGCATGGCTTCAATCTCATTCAAGGGTATATTTTTTTTCAGCTTGATGGTAAAGGCCTGGCTGTGGCATCGCATGGAGCCGATTCGGACGCACTGGCCGTCAATGGGAATGGGGTTGCCGGATCTGCCGATAATTTTATTGGTTTCAACAAGGCCCTTCCATTCTTCCCTTGTCTGTCCGTTTTCCATGGCCCGGTCAATCCAGGGGATCAGGCTTGCAGCCAGGGGCGCCCCGAAATTGGATACGGGCATGGCATCGGATCTTACCGTCTCGATGACGGTCCTGTCCAGGTCAAGAATGGCAAAGGCCGGGCTATCAAGGACAGGAGTGGCATTCTTGCCGATAATCTGCATCTGTCTTACCAGCTCTTCCATGTTTTTGGCCCCTGCTCCGGAAGCCGCCTGATAGGTCATGGAGGCCAGCCATTCCACAAGATCATTCCGGAACAGCCCGCCAAGGGCCATGAGCATGAGGGATACGGTGCAATTGCCGCCGATATAATTTTTGATGCCATCGGACAGGGCATTGTCAATGACCTTGCGGTTCACAGGGTCAAGGACGATGATGCTCTGGTCGTCCATTCTCAGGGTGGAGGCCGCATCAATCCAGTATCCGGGCCAATTCCTTTCCGTCAGTTTGGGCCGGACGGCTTCTGTGTAAGCGCCGCCCTGGCAGGTCAGGATGATATCCATGTCCATGAGGCTGTCGATATCATAGGCATCAATGAGCGGAGAGGTTTTTGTTCCCACATCCGGGGCCTTTTGCCCCACCTGGGAGGTGGTGAAAAAAACCGGTGTAAATCCTTTGAAATCTTTTTCGGTTATCATCCGCTCCATGAGAACAGATCCTACCATACCCCGCCAACCGATCATTCCGACTTTTTTCATTATTGTCCTCTCCTTTCCCAATCCGTTATGGATTGACAATTTTAAAATACCGTTTCAGAATAAAAATAAATTTCATACCTTTTTTTTTCATAAGATGCCAGTGTTTGATGAAAAAAAATGAGAGGGACTTAGGTGGTGTTGACCCGATTTACCCAGGATGCTTTGCGTATCATTAAGCACATTCCCCATGGAAGGGTGATGACCTATGGCCGCGTCGCATCGCTTGCCGGGCAACCCGGCGGCGCCAGACAGGTCTCCCGGATTCTGCATTCCATGTCAAGAAAGTATGAGCTTCCCTGGCACCGGGTCATCAATTCCGAGGGCAGGATCTCCCTTGGGCCTTCCCAAGGCCGGGAACTTCAAAAAGCGCTCCTTGAGTCGGAAGGAATCGAGTTTTCAGCGAACGGCAGCCTTGATCTGAAGATTTACCTGTGGCAGGGACCTGCCTGTAAGGCTTGGCCTGCCGATGATTTTGTTTAATCCGGCATTCTGTTTTTTATGGCATTTTCAAGGTTTTTCAACTTAGGGCCGTTTTTAGTCCACATCCTGCAGGAATCGATGAGAAACTGCTTTTCATCAAAATTTTCAAAATCCTTTGGCAGGGGAACATAGTCTTTTCTTTTCCAGGTCAATTGCCCATGGACAATCTCCTGGCCCATGGCCAGGATTAAACCGCAAAGATGGGTGCACCCCTTGGTTCCCCCCATGATACTGCGGATGTTTTTTGAAAACCCGGACCTGATCTTCAGGCCCTTCAGTTTCTCAAGGGTATCGAGGGTGGTGAGGCATTCGGGCATGGGAACCTGGATCATGTCTGCCTCGGCATCTTCTATCATGAGGGGGTCGGATTTAATCAGGAGGATGACTTCCATATGGTGTATGATGCCGGGTTCCAAGATCGCCCCGGTGACATCAAATATCCTGATGTTTCTTTTGTCCTTTAAGACTCCGTGGACGATTATCTTTGAATCCGGGAGGGGATGGGTGGCAAGGTTGATATCCCGGGTGTGGATGGCCTTTGTATTTTGGATAAGGTGTTTCAACATGGTTTTTTATGTAATCTTTTTTTTCCTCAAATGCAAACTCGAAAGAATTGGATATTTTTTCTTGACAGCCTTTCTCTGAACCATTACCGTCCTTCATTTATCATGGGAGGAGGGAAGGATGCCGGATAGGGAAGAGGTTTTAAAACCCATTATTTTACTCACCATCAGTGCGGTAATCATCAGTTTTTCCAGTGTACTCGTAAAAATTTCCCATGTCCCGTCCACGGTCTCTGCTTTTTACCGGGTGTGTTTCGGCAGTTTTTTTCTGATCTGCGCCTGCCTTGCCGGAAAAGAGTTTAAAAAAAGATCCTTGAAAAACAATCTTCTGGCTGTTCTATGCGGATTATTATTTGCCCTTGACCTCTGGGCCTGGCATTCGAGCATTCAGTACGTGGGGCCCGGGCTTGCCACCCTGCTGGCCAACTGCCAGGTATTTGTTCTTTCCCTTGTGGGGTTTTTTGTGTTCAAGGAAAAAATCAGCCTCAAATTCGTTTTATCCCTGCCCATGGCCTTTATCGGTCTTTTCCTAATTATCGGACTGGATTTTGAAAAATTGAGCCCGCAGTACCGTACGGGGATTCTCCTCGGGTTTGCCACGGCCGTCTTTTACAGCATGTTCCTCCTGCTGTTGAGAAAGATCCAGTCTGATAGAGACGATTTTTCCCTGTTTTATTACCTTATGCTCTTATCTGTTGCCTGTAGCCTATTCCTGGGCGGGGAAATTTATCTGTCCGGCGCCTCTTTTATGATCCCGGATCTTTCAACCCTGATCTCCCTGCTCTGTCTTGGTTTGTTTATCCAGACAATAGCGTGGGTGGTGATTTCCAATTCTTTGCCAAAAGTCAGGGCTTCCCATGCCGGGTTGATTCTTCTCATGCAGCCGGCGCTTTCCTTTGTCTGGGATGTGGCCTTTTTTGACAGGCAGACGGGGATAAACGGATGGATTGGTGTGGGGATAGTGCTTTTTGCCATTTATCTCGGCATGACCGGAAAAAGAAAGCCGGCCTGACCGGAATCAACAGAGCGGTTCAGGTACTGAAAAACGTTTTGTTCTCTTTCAGGCAGTTTCAGGAAAAGGGAAAAAACAGGTCACAATGGTCGTCCCATTACACTCAGGGCCTGGTATTTTATGACAATCTTCTATGGAGCCGGGGCAGGCATCCGCGTTGTCCGGGATTCTTTGGCATCGTGTGGAAGTCATGGAAATCTTAAAATTAAATCTTTCCGAAAATATTTTCATTCGCAGAAGATCAGCACCTTTTCCGCCGGCATGAAAATCATAGGGTCGTTTTGAGGAATAATTCATGATATCCCGGGTGGAAAAAAAGCCTTCAAAAATTCTTTTCTGAGCCTCTTCAGTCAACCCAATGCCATGGTCTTTGACGATGAATTGCATGCCTTTACCTTTTTGATGGACCAGGACCTCTATCTTTCCGCCGTCGGGTGTATTTTCAACTGCATTTCGAATCAGCCCGTCCACGGTCTTTCTCAAGGGCTCGGCAGGAATCCGGATGGGGGAAGAGGACTTCAGACGGGTGATCAGATGAATATTCCGGCGGGTAATATGGGGTTTAACAGCTTCAATTCTTTTTTCAACAAATTGGCTGAGGAAAATATCTTCAAAAACAAGATCAGGTATATTGAAAATCTCATCGATTTTCTGCCCGATTTTTGTAACGACCCCTTGCTCGCCTGTTTCTTCGGCAATCAGGGATTCAAATTCATCCCGGCATTGTTCCAGGATAAGAGAAAAGAGCTGATGATGTAAGACCTCTTTTTCTTCAACAATATCATAAACTTCATTCTCAATCCCGATAATGCGGTCAAGGTTTCTTCTGATCCTGTCCATGGTCGGTTTCCAGGTTTCTTCAGGTATTTCCGACATTTTTTTCGAAAGGATTTTAAAGGAACTTAACAGGATGGCCACCGGCGTTTTCAGCTCGTGGGACAAATGGCTGATCATTTTATCCTTTGCGCTGTTTAAGCCCTTTACCTCTTCATAGGCTTTTCTTAACTCTCTGGATACCCTGGCGTTTTCTATGGAAAGAGCCACGGTTGCCGAAATGGTATTCATTGTCTCCAGATCGGTGTCATCAAAATCCCCTGTTTTTTTATTGTCAGCGGCCAGAATCCCGATAATCCGGTCTTTGGTGCGCAAAGGCACCAGCAGGACATTTTTAACCTTATATCCGATTTTCCGGTCCCTTGATTCGTATAGGTCCTGATTTTTTGAAAAATCATTGACAATAAGGGGTTTGCCGGTTTTGACCACCTGACCCGACAAGAGTTCATCCACGGAAAACCGTGTGTTGTCAATCCGTTCCCGCATTGCCGGATCATCGTGGGCAGCGCTTAAAAAATAAAATTCTTTCTGGGCTTCATCCAGAAGGATGATATTGGCGCTTTCCGTCTCCAAAAGAGTTTTGATCTCGGTATTGATAAAAAAAAGAAGCTTTCTCAAATCCGGGTACTGGGGCAGCATCTGGCTGATGCGGGTCATGGCCTCGCGGTTCCGGTTAAATCGTTTTTCCAGGGTCACATCCCGGATAACGATAATCATGCCTCCGGGGTTGCTGGACTTGCTTCTTTCAATACCCACCCGGAGCAAAACATCCAGGACCTTGCCGTCTTTTGTCAGGCGTTGGGTATAAAATTGCAGAGTGCTTTTTTTGATGGGCAGGAGCTTTATCCTGTTTTTCAATTCATTGGAAAGGGATTTTGGAACATACTGATCTCCTGTTTTTCCCTTCAATTCTTTGAGGGTCCAACCAAAGGTATCTGTAAATGCAGGGTTGAGATAGGTCACAAGACCGGCCGGGTCCCGGACCATCACAGGATAAGGCAAAAATTGAAGGAACCGTTTGTAATTTCTTCTGGCAGTCCGGGTAACCTGAAAAGCCTCTTTTGTTCTTTGGGTGAGCTTTTCAAGCTCTTTTATCCTGAGGATCAGTTCTTCATATGTGGGGGCCATGTCAAAACCGGAATAATATTAAACATATAGGGCAATAATTTTGAATAGACATGATTAGCAATTGCTGCAGAAGCTGTAAAGTAAAAAAGACCACATAAATTTAAAATGATGGAAAAGGGCATTTAGGATGAGAAATTTTTGAATTTGTGATGCCAGGAATATTGTTTGCTGCATCCGGGCATCATATAGGATTTTTCAATGACCTGTTTTCGGGCAAAGGTTTCTATAAATTCAAGGGCATTGCCGGTCACAAAGGAGATCAGTTTGATGTCGTTTTCAACAAAGAGGTCGGCAGGGCTGGTGGATATGGCTCCGCAGATCAGGATGGACGCTTTCATTTTTTTTAATAATTTGATCAGGCCTTCAGGCGAGCCGGGGTCAAAGGACATATACTCTTTTTTTATGATCATTCTGTTTTCGATATCTGCAATTAAAAGGGTTTTTGCAGCATCAAAAACAGGTGATACACGGTTTCCCCAGATGGTGACGGCTATTTTCAATGGTATCCTCCGAATTGTCTGAGGGAGAAATATTGCAAGGCATGTGCCGGGCTTGAAATTTTTATCCGGATGAAGCTATATCCTATGATGCATAAGGCTTTCAACAGAAAATTGAAAAAAGAAGCCATGAACCAAGGGGGAGGAGGTGTTGCAAAAATGAGACCATTTACATTGCAGTTGTTGCAGACTCTTTTTTTAAAGGGCCATTCCCAGTTTTTTGATCTGTCTGAAAAGAGTGCTCTTATGGATACCCAGATCCTTTGCCGCAGCACTCCGGCTGAAATTATGGCGTGAGAGGGCATCATTGATGCGTTTGATCTGTGCCGCCTTTACAGGATCATTGCTGCCGTCGTCATCCGGGCCGGAATCCGGCAGTAACCACCCCGGCAAATGGTTCATTTTTATATGCCCCTCAGAGCAGAGCACAAAGGCATGTTCGATGATGTTTTCAAGTTCCCTGATATTTCCGGGAAAATTCTGGGACATGAGCGTCTGAAGAACCGGGGCCTCAACCCCATGAATGGATTTTCCCTGACGCATATTGAGTTTTCGAACAAACTGATCCACAAGAAGGGGGATGTCTTCCATTCTTTGGCGAAGAGGCGGCAGAAATATCCGAATCACATTAATCCGGTAATATAAATCCTGCCGGAAAGTCTGCCGGGCCACAAGGTTGCTGAGATCCGTATTAGTGGCGGCAATAATGCGGACATTTGTTTTTTCCTTTTCCAGGCCGCCCAGGGGTGTAAATTCATGTTCCTGAAGCACCCGAAGAAGGCTCACCTGAAAGGCCGGGCTGGTGTCTCCGATTTCATCGAGCAATAGGGTGCCGCCGTCAGCCAGGCTGAACTGGCCGGGTTTATCCTTTACGGCATGGGTGAAGGCCCCTTTTTTATACCCGAACAATTCACTTTCCAGGAGAGTGTCGGGAAGAGCGCCGCAATTGATGGCGATGAAGGGCTTGTTCTTTCTCGGGCTCATATTGTGAATGGCCCTTGCCAGGAGTTCTTTTCCCGTGCCGGTCTCGCCTTCAATCAGAACAGAGGAATCACTGTCAGCCACCTGGGGCAGAATGCTGAAGATTTTTTTCATGGCGTCACTGTTGCTGATGATGTCTTCCACCCTGAAGGCCGTAGTGAGTTCTTTTCTGAGTTGTTCCACAAGGGAGTGGTCCCTGAAAGTTTCCACACCACCGATGACGTCTCCTTTTTTATCGATTAAAAGGGAAGTGGAAACCGTGATCGGAATTTTTTTCTTTTCACTGCTGATAATATACCCTGATGAATTGATAAAGGGTTTTCCTTGTTCCATGGTTTTTTTCAGGGCGCAGTCTTCTTCACACATATTGGAACGAAAGACTTCCCAACAGTGACGGCCCATGGCCTCTTTGCGCGAGATGCCCGTGATCTCTTCCGCCGCCCGGTTAAAGGAGGTGATCTCCCAATTGTAATCTATGGTAAAAACACCGTCGGATATGCTTTCAAGGATGACCTTGGTGGTATCTTCAGTCAGAGGGCCAAATATCTTTTTGGTATTGAGCATTCGAGTTTCTCTCATGGTAAAAAATGAATATGGTCGCAATATTGCAATTATAATAAGACCATTTTAGACAAAAAGCAATAGGTGTGCTGGTATAGGGTATGACCAAATATAGTATTTATTTACAGATAGTTATCTTTCTAAAAGAAAGCGGAAAGAAAAAATAATTAAAAATAAACAGGGCTGGTCTGCCGAATTGTCGCAAAAATACAACCATTGATTTAAATGTCCAAGCCTGAATTTCAGTCGGACGGCAATAGCCGTGCCATAAAAAAATCCAAGGGCGCCATGTTTACTTTTCGCGCGGGGTCATGCTATTTTTAAATGGACCGGAAGGATTCAATATAAAAGAAACGACAGGGTCAGCATGGATTTTCATACGTTTGAAAAAATGGTTCAAGCCATGGCGTGTCCGGATTTCTACCCCCATCCGGCCGTCGACTTCGAGATACGGGAAACCCATATCTCAAAAATTTTCCTGACCGGCGATTGGGCCTATAAGATCAAAAAGCCTCTGGACCTTGGATTTCTGAATTTCACGACCCTGGAAAAACGTCGTCATTTCTGCCGGCAGGAAGTGAAACTGAACCGCCGGCTTGCCCCGGATGTGTATCTGGACGTGGTCCCCATCTGCCTTGAAAACAAGACCTATCATCTGGAAGGCCCCGGAGATGTCGTGGAATATGCGGTGAAAATGCGGCGGCTGCCTGAACATTGTACCTTGTCTCATATGCTGGAAACCGGCGGGATCCATAAAAGGCAGATTCATGCCCTGGCCGGTTTGCTGGCCCGGTTCTACGACCGGCCCCACGAACCGGCTCCCGAGGCCGACCTGGGGACATGGGCCACGGTTTCCGGAAACTGCATGGAAAATTTCACCCAGACGGCGGATGTTGCCGGGCAATTGTTTGACGAGCGTCTGTTCAAAATCGTCCGCAGCGCCTGCCTGTCTTTTCTCAAGCGGCACCGGCCCCTTTTTGAAAAGCGGGTCCAATTCGGAAAGGTTTTGGACTGTCACGGCGATTTACGGGCCGAACATATCTATTTCATGGATGACCAGGTCCGAATTATTGATTGTATCGAATTTAACCAGCGGTTCCGGTATGAGGACATGGCCTCGGACCTGGCATTCCTGGCCATGGACCTGGATGCCCGGGGACATTCGGACACCGCACAGGACCTGCTGGCCGAGATCGCCCGTCAAACCGGGGATGCGGATCTCTTTGTCCTCCTGGGTTTTTACAAATGCTATCGGGCCATGGTCAGATTAAAGGTGGCCTGTATCCGGGTCCGGGAAACGGATGTGACGGAACCGGAGACCTCCCGACTGCATGCCGAGATTGAAACATACCTGAACCTTGCCTACGGGTATGCCGTGGGATTCACCCGGCCGGTCCTGTGGGTGGTATGCGGGATACCGGCTTCGGGCAAAAGCACTATTGCCCGGCAAATCGGACGGGCCTTCGGTATTTCGGTGCTCCGGTCCGACGCCATCCGCAAAGAACTGTTTGCAGCATCGCCCATGGACCCTTCCCGCCAGGCATTTGAGAGCGGTATCTACACCCGGGGGGCCACGGCCCTGACCTACGGCCGTATGTTTCTCACGGCTCAGGAAGAAATCGAAAAAGGCAATTCCGTGGTTCTGGATGCCACCTTCGGCACCCGGCATTTCCGGAAAGAAGCCCTGCGGCTGGCAGCGGACATGGATGCGACCATTTTTTTTGTTGAATGCACGGCCACGGACAAGATACTGAAAAAACGCCTGGCCCGCCGGGAAATCCGGCCGTCCCTGTCCGATGCCCGGCTGGTCCATTTTGATAGTTTTCGCAAAGGGTTTGAGGCCTTAACCGAGATCAGACCGGAACAACGCATTCTGGTGGACACGGAAAATCCCGTTGAAGAATGCATGAACCGGATTCTTTTCAATGAATATATCGTGCCGCCGGACGGGGCTTCTCCCTCGGCGCCGTGAAAAAAGGAGGAATTATGTTTTCTGATATTCTGGCAGCAACGGATCTGGTTCAGGTTGTCGATCCCGTAGTGGCCGCCGCCGCAAGGCTGGCCGAACAGTTCCGGGTCAAACTGCATATTCTGCATGTTCTGGAGTCCGGTGACACACAAAACCGGCGAAGAGTGCGTCATTTTATCACCGGTCAAGACATTGAAACCAGTGAGGCCTATGAAAAACAGGTGGCGGATGAAATCCGAGCTGTTTACGCCACCGTTGTCCATCCCTCCGTGGGCGGCGACATCCGGGTAGTTCCGGGATTCCCCTGGGAGGAGATCCTGTCTTGGTCACGGCTTCTGGAGTCAGGCCTCATCGTAATGGGTCCGCATTCTGCAAGGGCTGTTGAAAAAGGCGTTGTCCGGGTGGAAGGGAAAATCGGATCCACTGTGGAAGGGGTTGTTACCCGGGAAAATTGCCCGGTGGTCATCGTTAACTCCCTGGTTCAGCTTGAGACTGCCGAATTCCGGCGTATCGTGGTGGGCGTTGATTTTTCCGTGTCCTGTGAGTGCGCCCTGTCTTTTGCCGTTCAACTGGCCCGGAAATTCCATGGCCGGGTGGTTGTCTTCCACATGATCCCTGTGCCGCCCTATCCCAAATATTCCCAGGAAAATTACGAAGCAGACCTGGCCGCGACCCGGCAACGGCTGACGGATTTCTGCAAGCCTTTTTTCAACGGACTGCCCCATGAATACGCCATCTGGGGAGGGGGCCTGCCCCATCAGGAAATTCTTTCCTGCGCCGCCAAAACACAGGCGGATCTCATTGTCTTGGGATCCCACACCAAGGAAAGCCAAGGCAAATGGTATGCCGGAAGCGTAGTGGAACGCACGAGCTTCCAGGCTTCCTGTCCGGTGGCCGTGATCACGGACCCCAAGGCCCTGATGCCCTGGGATGGGGAAAATCGGCCGGATCCGGAAATCGGCCGGGAAAAAGACCGGAATATCCATGTGTTCAACAAGGGTCAACAGATGCCTTAGAACGCGTCCGGCAAAACCCCTTGAATTATCGTCCCTGGGTCCAGAGAATGGCCTTCCGTTTTTCCGGGAGGAGTTTGACCAGGTCCTCGATTTTCCCAAAGGTCAGGACCCTTGCCATGCAGTGTTTGACACAGGCCGGGTCCAGGCCCTGTTTTACCCGGCTGGCGCAGAACACACAGGCCCGGGTAAAATGCGGGATATTAGTGATAAACAATTTGTCATTGGGAAGGGTGTGGACAAATTCCGTGACTTCCACTCCCCCGACTTTTCCGGCAGGCCTTTCATATTCCTGTTTGCAGGCTATTTCACAGGTCTTGCAGCCGGTGCAATATTCATAATCGATGAGCATTCCATAGGGTGTCATGATGGTTATCCTTTCGCCTTGTATACTTTGCAGAGCATGCTCTTGATGGGAGATCCCAGACCGGCTTTTCCTTCATGGCCCATGGGGATGAGCTGATTGACATTGACGTCCCAGACGCCGAAGAGGCTGGGTTCTTTGCCTTCTTTTTCCGGGAACCACCAGCCGTGTTCCGCCATGACCACATTGGGATGGATGACCGGGGTCACAAGGGCCTTGACGGTTATTTTTCCCAGCCAGTTTTCAACACAGACCTTTTCACCGTGTTCGACCCCGTATTTCCTGGCTGTATCCGGGTGGATTTCCAGGACCGGTTCTTTCTGCTGTTCTCTGAGCCAGGGAATCTGCCTATGTTCGGAATGGAAAAAAGGTCCCATTCTCCGGCCGGTGGCAAGGATCAGCGGATAGTCTTTGAACAGATCCGGGGTGCTGATATGGCTGTAAGGGGGCTCTTCATGGTAGGGCAGGGGGTCGAGACCCCATTTCTCCAGCCAGAAGGAAAAGAGCTCGATTTTCCCGGAGGGGGTCCGAAACCCCGGTTTTTTGTCCGGTCTCAGCAGGCTTCTTTCATACCGGTGATAGGGTTTGCTGGGATGGCCCTTGGGCGGCAGCATCCAGGTGTTGTCACAGAGTTCCTGGTAGGTGATGCCGGCGGATTTGAGCAGGGAATCAAACAGCACCCGGGTGTTGGGGAAGGGGAAGTCTTTCATGAACCGTTTACAGAGTTCAAGATTGATTTCAATGTCGGATTTGCATTCTTCCACATCCACGATTTTTTTGATGGCATTTAAGGGAACCCACCAGGCCTTGAGCGAATCTTTTTCAAGAAAGGTGGCGGCCGGAAGGATCACATCGCAAAGCATGGCCGTGGGGGTCATGAACAGATCCACGCAGACCGTGAAATCCATTTGTTTGATGGCTTTGTGCCATTTTTTGGGATCCATGCCCGTGCAGGCAATGGGGTTGGCCGTCTGGATCCACATGCCCTTAATCGGATAGGGGCTGCTGGAGAAAATCTGTTCCAGGACCTTGTCGGGCTGGGCCCAGGCCCTGAAATCCTTGATGCAGCCGTAGTCATGGATGCCGATACGCTTGTTCATGACCTCGGGCGGCAGGCTCAGGATGGCGCCGCCCGAATGATAGGGATAGGTCACCACATCATATGCATACCGGGCAATGGCATTGCCGCCGGGGATGTCGAGATTGCCGGTGAGGCACCAGAGATGGTTGAGGGCCTGGGAGGTGGGTACGGTGGATGGAATGGTGTCAATGGGAAGCCCCCAGTGAAGGGCTCCGGGCTTGGCCTTGGCATACATGCGGGCCGCCTGGCGGATTTTTTCGGCCGGCACCCAGGTGATGTCCTGGACCTTTTCCGGGGTATACTGTTCGGCATTCTCCTTGTACAGGGTCCAGACGGTCTTGACGGTTGCCTTTGACCCGTCCACCAGGGTGAGGGTGAAAGCCACGTCCATGGAAGGTTTGGCCCCGGCCTTGTCATAGGCCTGGGCCGTGGTGTCCCAGACCATGACATCTCCGGAAACCGCGTCGTGGGCCACAAAATTCAGCTCGGACCCCTCTTTTTTGATGTCTTTTTCTTTCAGAAACACCGGGATCTTGCCGTCTGTCCGGACCAGGAAGGGAGAATTGGTCCATTTTTCGACGAAATCCATGTTGATGAGGTTTTCCTGGATCATGACATGGATAAACCCCAGGGCCAGGGCTGCGTCCGTGCCGGGCCGGAGCTGGAGCCAGATTTTGGCCCGGGAGGCGATCCAGGTGCATCTCGGGTCAATGACGATGAGTTCCGTTCCCCGTTTCATGAGATCCACATACCAGTGACCGAAAAAGCCGTCCGGACAGGTAGCGGGCAGGTTCTGGCCCCAGATGATGACGGTTTCTGGGATCTTGTATTCCGGGTCGTCATACCGTTTTTCAAGCCACTGGGAGGCATCCACCACGGCAAAATCCCCCTGGGTGATGGACATCATCATGAGCCGGGGCGTGTAACAGGAAATCCCGGAAAGCCCGAACATCCAGTTGGGGCTGCCGTAGGCATAGGCCAGCATGGATATCCAGCCACCGATGTCCCGGCCGGTGCCCTGGTGAAAGATCACGGACTCGGGACCGAAATCATCCCGGATTTTTTTCATTTTTTCTTCAATCAGGTCAAAGGCCTCATCCCAGGAAATTTCCTCGAATTTGCCCTCCCCCCGTTCACCGACCCGTTTCAGGGGTTTTCTTAGCCTGTCCTTATGGTACATGTACTGGGTCATGGAAAGACACCGCGAGCAGAGCCGCCCCTGGTTCCAGGGGTGGTCCGGATCCCCTTCCACCTTGATCACTTTGTTGTCCTTGACATGGACCAGGATTCCGCAACCACCGTGGCAACCGGGGCCGGGGGACCATGTCGTTGTCTTGATAATCTTTACCCCATCATTTTTCATCGTGTCTCCTTTATATTCTTGCTCCTAACTGCCGGGAGATCACCCGGCCGGTTTCAGCAATCATTTTTCCTAAACCCTCAAACCGGTCCTCCTGAAACGTGCCCAGGATAATCACGCAGGCCGCTGCTTCATCATTATGGTCAAAAATGGGAGCGCTGACGGCATTGATTCCCGCCGACATCCTGCCCTGATCCACGGCATATCCCTTTTTCCGGCAGAAGATCAGTTCGCTTTTCAGGCGCTCCGGATCGAAATCTTCAGGGCTGCCGTGAAAAAAGACCTGTCCTGAAGAGAGAAGCCTTTCCTGTTCCTCCGGGGGAAGATATCCGAAAACGGCTTTTCCGTGGGATCCGTGGGTGATGGGCAGGGACTGGTAGAGATTGACGGTGACCGATACCTTGTCGTTGCCGTCATATTTCCCGGTGATAAACACCTGGTCATTACAGATGATTCCCAGCAGTACGCTGGTTTTTGTATCATCGGCCAGTTGCTGAAGATGGTCCCTGGCAACGGCGGTGATATCAAATTTTTCCTTGGCTTTCTGGGCCAGGGGCATGAGGGCCGGTCCCAGGGAATAGGTTTTGGAGGCATGGTCCCGGGTGACGAGGTCGTATTTGGCCAGGGCGTTTAAAATGGAATATCCCTTGCTCTTGTGGATGCCGATTTCTTTGCAGATGGTGGTCAGCCCCATATCGTGGCCCTTGTTTTTCCCCAGGCAGAAAAGCAGTTGGGCCGCCTGCTCCACGGCCGGGGCCGTGGGGTTGTACGCTGATTTTGTCGTTTCCGGAACAGGGGAATTCATAGGCATGGCTCCTAAAAGTTCTGTATATAGAACACAATTCTGTATATTAGAACAAACAGGAAAATTCATGTCAAGAAAAAAATGATGAAAAAATTATGAAAGGAGGAATTTTTAATGGTGCTGATAAAAGGAGCTTATTCAGAATGATCTTTGGCTGAGGATTGAGATCACTGAGGGTTCATGATATAGAATAATTTTCTCCATAAAAAGGGGACAGGGATGATCAAAGACATAATGCTTCGTATCCGGCCGGATCAACTGAATGACCCCGGCCATCTTAAGGAAGCCGCCGCCGTTGCCTTGAAAATGAGCGTAGACGCCGTTGATGCGGTGCAGATCACACGGCGGTCCGTGGATGCCAGGGGGCGTTCTCCGGTATTTCAGGTTCAGGCAAGGGTGTATTTCGGGGAGCCCCTGGAAGACCTTTTGCTGCCGGTCACCTATGAACCGGTCAAGCCCGGCAAAACAGCCGTCATCGTGGGCAGCGGTCCGGCCGGGCTTTTTGCCGCGTTGAGGCTCATCGAAAAAGGTATTCTTCCCATCATCCTGGAGCGGGGAAAGGATGTCAGGGAAAGGCGGTTCGATCTGAAATCCCTTCAAACCGAGGGGAAGGTGAACCCGGATTCCAATTACTGCTTTGGCGAAGGCGGGGCAGGGACCTACAGCGACGGAAAATTATATACCCGCTCCACCAAGCGGGGGGATGTGAAAAAAATTCTTTCCATCCTGGTTCTTCATGGGGCCATTCCGGATATCCTGGTCGATGCCCATCCCCATATCGGTTCCAACAAATTGCCAAGGATTATCCAGGCCATGCGGGAAACCATTTTGAATTGCAACGGCCGGATTCATTTCAATTCAAAGGTGACCGGTCTTATCTTAAAGGAAGGGCGGATTCTGGGGGTCGGAACCGAGGATCAGGAGTTCAGAGCCGATGCCGTCATCCTGGCCACGGGCCATTCAGCCCGGGATATATATGATCTGCTCCATGGGCATCAACTCCTTCTGGAAGCCAAACCCTATGCCATGGGGGTTCGCGTGGAGCATCCCCAGGAACTGATCGACGGCATCCAGTACGGGAAATCCAAGGGCAGCCCGTTTTTACCCGCAGCCGCTTATTCCCTGGCCTGCCAGGTGGGAAGGGCAGGGGTCTATTCCTTTTGCATGTGCCCCGGCGGTATGCTGATCCCGGCATCCACGGCCCCCGGCGAACTGGTCTTGAACGGCATGTCCAATTCCCTTCGCAACCTGGCCCATGCCAATGCCGGGATGGTGGTTACCATTGATGCACACCAGTACGGCGGGCTGGAGGACAAATTTAAACATTTTGCCGGACTTGAGTTTCAAAAACAGATGGAACAAAGAGCCTTTCTTGCCGGCGGCAGGACCCAGGCCGCCCCTGCCCAGGTGTTGACGGATTTTCTGGAGGACAGGATATCCCGGACTCTGCCTGCCACATCCTATATTCCGGGGATGGTCAGCTATCCTTTGAAAGAAATCCTGGGGCCTTATATCACTGATTCGCTGAAACAGGCTTTCCGGATTTTCGGACAAAAAATGAAAGGGTATGTGACAAAGGAAGCCAAGCTTCTGGCAGTGGAGAGCAGGACCAGTTCTCCTGTTCGAATTCCCAGAATGCCGGATACCAGGATGCATCCGCAAATCCAGGGGTTGTTCCCGGCAGGAGAGGGGGCAGGCTATGCCGGGGGAATCGTATCCTCGGCCATTGACGGGGAGATCACCGCCGATGCCGTTTCCGTTTATCTCCAATGAAGGATATGGACAAAAAATTCGCCGGTTCCCCCTAATGCGAAAACCGGCGGAAAATGATGTGAAAGAATTAAATCTGATCGAAATACTTGGGTTCCCAGCGCATTTTTTCGATCAAAAGGTTCAGCCGGTCCGGGTCATTGTTGTGCTTGTATCTTGAAAAGGCGCAGCCTTTTTCGATAACCCCGGCTTTTATGGCTTCAGCGCCGACGCGTTTGGCGACCTCAAAGGACACATTTTT
>Ga0208968_1000405_pt1 | contig 30644 bp, 21 predicted proteins | sample RifOxyA3_FD_184031 | JGI IMG/M metagenome (GOLD analysis project Ga0208968, IMG submission 184031) | Groundwater microbial communities from Rifle, Colorado - Rifle Oxygen_injection A3 (SPAdes) | ecosystem: Environmental > Aquatic > Deep subsurface > Groundwater | place: Rifle, Colorado, United...
TAACATCAACCTATGATCGGCCGGTCCGCCGGCCGGGACGGGCTGACGCATTACCGGCAGGTTGCCTCCCGTCCTGTAATTCCGGCCCTTTCCATGTTACATTACGTCTTCGGCGGGACCGACAAGAACGCTTTCGCGGTCCGAGCCCCCCCGCTGCAAGAGAGTCGGGGATCAACCTGCAACGGCGACGCTACAGCCGGTCCCCCGCGTGCATTCTTCTGGCTGTAGTGGCCGCGTTACACGCGGCTGCCGGGTTCTTGCGGCAGGTTCGAACAGGCCTGAATCATTCACGAGCGGCGGTGCGCAACCGCGGAGCTCACGTAAGACGAAGACAGAAGCATGACCAACCCGTGGGCAGCATCCCTTCTGGTGGGGCTCGGCGGTTTTGCCGGGTCGGTGTCCCGCTACGGCCTGAGCGTCACCTCGCAACGTTTTGCCGTTGATTGGCCTCTTGGGACCTTGGCAGCCAACATCCTGGGGTGCCTGTTGATCGGCGTAATCACGGGTCTTTCCGCGCGGGGCGAAATCGTCTCTCCGGAAGTCCGACTCGCGCTGGCCACCGGGTTCTGCGGCGGCTTCACCACCATGTCGTCGATGATTTATGAGGCCGCCGAAATGCTGCGAGCCAGCGAGTACCTGCATGCGACCGCCTACATAACCGGATCGTTTCTTCTGTCTCTGACGGCTTTCGTTGTCGGCCTCATGGCTGTGCATGTGCTGATCAGATTAGGAGGTGGGCTATGGAGCTGAAGGCAGACGCAAGGCTGTTGCGGATATTCCTGGGCGAGGCCGACAAGGTCAAGCACACCGCGCTCTATGAAGTCATCGTGCGGGAGGCACGGCGAACCGGCATGGCTGGGGCGACCGTGTGGCGGGGGATCATGGGCTTTGGCCCCACCAGCAGAATCCGCACGGCTCGGATTCTGGACCTCTCCACGGATCTTCCGATCATTGTCGAAATCGCCGACGAGGAAGAGAAGATCAGCCAGTTTCTCCCCCTGCTCCACGACTTGTTTGAGTCGGCTCAGTGCGGCGGACTGGTGACCGTGGAAAACGTCAAGGTCATCAAGTACCTCCACGGGAAAGACAAGACCCCGTCCGAATGCCACCCTGCATAGGGTGATTCCAGCGGGCAGGATCAGCCGACATGCTGCTTCATGAACGCGGCGAAGTCGGCGGCGACCGTCTCGTACGTGGCGACATCTCGCGGCTGCGGCACGACATCCATGCCCGGCGCGGGACAGCTGAACTTCGCGGTCAGTTCCTCCCAGCTCAAGTTGCCGGCGGCGTGGGCAGCGCGCATGGCGGCGCCCAAGGCGGCGGACTTGCCGACATCGAGCCGTTCGACACGGGCGTTGAACACATCGGCCAGGACTTGGCAGATCCCCGTGCTCGCCGAACCGCCCCCGGTGACCCGCAGCACGGACGGGCGCTTCTCGATCCAGCCCGAGTGGAGTCTGAGCGTCAGCGCCTGCGCCTCGACCACCGCGCGCACGACAGCGCCCTGATCCTGCCCGTTCACGAACGCGTCCGAGCCCTTGTAGACCGGTTGTGCGTTGAGCACCAGCGGGGTAATCTCCGGAATGAAATACGGCAGCATCATGTTGCCATGGTTGCCGGCGGGTGCAGCGAGACAGGCGCGGTCGAACTCGGCCCAGGTCATCTGGCACTGGTTGCGAACCTGTTCACGCGCCAACGCGCCGTTCTTGAAGCAGATCAGGCTCATAAACCCGCCCGCCGGATTGCCGAACACGTGGCCGTAACCGTCGGGGTCCACCGTGGGTTTTTCCATGCTCGCGAAGTAGGTGTCACTGGTCCCCAGCGACACGACGGCCACACCGGGACGCCAGCCGCCAACCCCGATCAGACTGCAGGGGTTGTCCCCTGACCAGGCAACGACCGACAGACCACGCCGGAATCCATACCGCTCCGAGAAGTAATCCCAGAGCGGCCCGACCACGGTGTAACTGGGGCCGACGGCGGGCAGACGCGAATGCAGGCCGGGTGCGGTGGCGTCCAGCATCGTCGGATCCCACCCTCTGCTGGCGAGGCTGAGCAAATTCATTCCGGCACCGTCGCCCACGTCAATGGGCGCACTTTTTCCGGCCAGCAGGGAGCACATGAACGAACTGACCAGGTGCACCACCGCGGTCTGCGAATAGGCGTCCAGGTTTTCCTTGTAGAATTTCCGGATCTGCGGCCCGGAGAATCGTTCTGTGGCATGGGACCCGGTGCGGGTGCGTACCTGCTCTGCGCCGCCGGCGGCCTGAGTGATCTCGCGGCACTCAGCAGACGTGGAGCTGTCCATCCAGATCGGTGCGGTTGGGCGGCTGAGCATCGGCTCGAGCATGGCGGCCAACCCTGCATCACCGCGCCACTCCTGGCCAGCCAGGAACTTCGCGTTGAGGTACACCGTGCCGTGCTGCTGGCCGCTGCCGCTGATGCCGCGGATGCGCGATAAATCCAGTCCGTCTCCCTTCATTCTTTCGAACAGCAGGTCCAAGGCTGCCACCCAGAGTCGCGGGTCGGCGTGCCGGGTCAGCGGGTCCTGGTGTTCGAGGAACCCCTGCGGGCTGTGGTACTGCGGCAAATCGACCCCGAAATTGATGCTGCGTTCATCAACAACCACCGCTTTCGCCGGGTTGATCACCACCGCACTCAGGCTCTGCGTGCTGGAGTCCAGTCCCATGAACCAGTTCATCGTTATGCCTCCCGTGTCCAGCTGTTCCTCTGCCTCGGCAAGAGACATCGAGTAAAGTGTTCCATGGCGTCTCGACTTGCAAGGTTCCACGCGCTGACATGCTCGTTTTCTTCGACCTGTGCAACAGGACGGTCCGGTTGGTGCGCCACGGCATTCGGCGGCGGCGGGCACTTCAGTCCGCCGCCGGGGCTCCGGTCGGCATCTGTGAGCTCCAAGGCGGGCGGGCGCCCCCCCGCCCTACCCCCGGACCGCACGACCGGGACCCCGTCTTTATCGCACAGGTCGGTTTTCTTGGTGTTGCACAGACCTCTGTGGACAACCCTCGCCCGGCATGTTATACTGACACCATTTGCAGGGGAGTGTTTCTCCCGCGCACCGGTTCAGGAGCGGCCTGACGCTATGGCATATTGCGGGACGTCCTGAGGGGTCGCACCGGGGCGTGCATGGTCCCAGGCAACGGTTTCGTGAACAGACTCGGCACCCCGCGTCCGGCAATGGCCCGAGGCGCGGGGTGAACAATTCCTCGGGATTGAGCGTCAGAACGCTTGGCGGCAGGGGCAGTAACACAAGCGCAGCCTGCGCCGGGAGACGACCATGAACCGAACTGCTTCTTTCTCTAAAGCTTTGGTTCTCGCCGCCACCGTCGTGCTGGGCTTTCTCAGCGTAACGAGTTCCCGCACGGCTATGGCCCAGGCTGAAGACGTGCTGCAGCAATGGCAGGAACAGAAGCTCCAGTTCGAGGAACAGATCAAGACGCGTGTTGAGGCCGAGGCCAACCGGCAGGTGACCAAACAGGCTCTTGCCGAGAAGATGAACTTGGGCTGGCCTGTGGATCCGCCGAGCAAGACCTCGGCGCAGATCAAAGAGGAACTGACGCACCGAATCAACGGTGACGTTGACGCGAGGTATCCCAAAAGCGATATCGACCGTTACAAAAAGGATGCCGCGGAGAAGTACAAACTGTTCCAGCCCGGAGACGAAGTCGAGTTCGTCATTCGTGGCGGAGTCGGCCCGAACACCAACGTCAAGGGCAAGCTGCGCGAAGTCCAAGCCGGTGCCATTCTGATCAACAACCCGTCGCGCCGAATTGCGCGCACCGACATTGAAGAGGAGACCTTGGCCCGCTTCTATGCCGACTTGTCGGAGAAGTACATCGAACGGGACCTCCGGGTGAAGATGATTCACCGGAACAACAATATCGAAGGCACGACGAAGGAACTCCAGCTCAAGTACTACCCGCAGGCCTACCGCGAGGCCGGCTATGTGCCGAGGCGCAAGGAATTCGCCAAGAGCATCAAACCGGAGTACTGGGTCGCCAAGTCGGATGTACTGGACCATTTCTACGAGAAGGAGAAGGCGGCCAAGATCGATGAGATCACGGGTCAGATTCGACAGGACGTCTTCACGGAGGCGGGCTGGATCTTCAACGAGAAACTCGGGGAGTGGACTCCGAAGGTGGAGTCGCAATCCCTGGTCAGCAAGCTGAAGAAACTCTTGGGCAAGGGCGACGGGAAAGACGAAGAAGAGGCGGAAGACGCCAAGAAGAAAGACGACGACACCGAATGGGGTGAAAACGAGGACGACGATAAGGAAGCCGATGAGGGGAATACGAAAAAGGATAACGAGAAGGGCGACAAGGAGAAGAAAGCCGGCAAGGTGAAGGATGACAAGGGCGAGGAGTCTGCCAAGGAGGATGGCGCCAAGCCCGAGACCAAGCCTGACGAAGTTCAACCGGCGGAGGCAAAACCTGCCGAGAGCAAACCCGAGGCAAACAAGACCGAGAAACCCACACCTCCCGAAGGTGGGCCGGCTGTCGCCAAACCGGAAGGCGACGGTGGAGGCGAGGCACAGTGGGGAGAGGAGAAGAAGGATGCGGCGGGCGAGAAGAAGGAAGTGAAGAAGGAGGAGCCGAAGAGCCAGAACGACCTGTTCGACGAAAAGCAGTGATCGCGCTGGAGGCGCTCTGAGGAGTTGCCGCCCCGCGTCCTCCCGAGTGGGGAGGCAATCTGTCAACCTGAGGTCCTATCACTACTCCCGAGGCCCATTTCCCGCCTTCGATTCTGCCTGTTGCCTGTTGCCTGTTGCCTGTTGTGTGTTGTGTGTTGTGTGTTCGCCCGGGTCGTTCGGTTGCCAATCCGTCTCGCAGGGGAGAACGCCTGACATGAAACCCCTCAAGGCCTACGAAAACGTCGATTTTCTGAAAACCGATGTGTGCCGGCCAGTTCGGCTGCAACTCGAACTCCTGCACCCCGAAGTGGTCATGGCGTCACACCAGGTCCGGTCGACGATCGTGCTGTTCGGGAGCGCCCGGATCCCCGACCCGGAACGGGCAAGAACCGAACTCGCGATGGCCGAGCAGAATCTGACCGGAAACCCCGAGTCTGGAGAGATGCAGTTTCGGCGGGATGTGGCCCGCGAGATGGTGAAACTGAGCCACTATTACAATGTGGCCCGCGAATTCGCCCGGGTCGTGAGCCAGTGCTGCCAGGACGGCAGCAAGTGCGAGTATGTCATCATGACGGGCGGGGGTGGCGGGATCATGGAAGCCGGCAATCGCGGCGCTGACGACGCAGGCGCTAAGTCGGTGGGCTTGAACATCAGCCTGCCCATGGAGCAACAGCCCAATCCATACGTCACGCCGGAGCTGTGTTTTGAGTTTCACTACTTCAGCATCCGCAAGATGCACTTCCTCCTGCGCGCAAAGGCGCTGTGCGGGTTCCCCGGCGGGTATGGGACCTTGGACGAGCTCTTCGAGACTCTGACACTGATCTCCACGAACAAGATCCACCGGATCCCGGTCATTCTATTCGGCCGCGAGTTCTGGGAGGAGATCATCAACTGGCCAGCCCTGGTTCGGCGCGGCGTCATCTCCCCGGAAGACATCGATATCTTCTCCTACTGCGAAACCGCAGAGGAAGGCTGGCAGTTGATCCAAGACTTCTGGCGCGGTCGCAATGGCGTAGCCTGGCGCAATCGTCACAAGCCCGGCTGAACTCACGCCAGGTGCCGGCTCATCGAACCGGCACCCGCCCGGAACACCACCCACCCCAAACCACCTACCGTCGGACCGTCTTGGCGGCGTTGCGGATGGCTTGGATCATGGTTTCGACGTCCTGGGTCGTGAGCCGTGGATGCATCGGCAGGTTGATTTCGCGCCGGTAGAAGAACTTCTCCGCGTTCGGGCAAAGGTCCTGCGGGTAGCCCATCTTCTGCAGGGCCTTGAAATGGTACGTCGGCTGGTAGTGCAGAATGCCCTGAACCCCCTCCTGGCAGTAGAGCACCCGCATGAACTCGTCGCGCGAAGCACCCAACTTCTCCTCCTCCACACAGACGGTGTAGAGGTGATACACGTGCTTGTAGCCGTCGGGCTCCAGCGCCGGCGTGATGCCCTTGATGCCCTTCAGTCCCTCGTTCAGCATGTGCCCAATCTCACGGCGCCGCGCCGTCAGCATCTCGATCTTGTCCACCTGGCAGCACCCGACCGCAGCCTGGATCTCGTTCATGCGGTAGTTGTTGCCCCAATGGCCGTTGTAGTCCTCGACATCGAAGTGCGACGGCAGCCAGTAGTCGGCCTTGCCCTTCTTCTCGACGGAAGTGTCGCCAAACGTCCACGTCGTCTGCGCCGGGTCCCAGTGCGTCAGGTTCATACAGCGCAGCATTTCGATCCCCTTCACGAACTTGTCATGATTCGTGGTGATCATGCCGCCCTCGCCGCATGTGGTCATGTTCTTCAGCGAGTGGAACGAGAACACCCCGACGTCGCTCACCGTGCCCGCCTTGCGCCCCTTGTACTCGGCATTGTGCGCATGCGCACAGTCCTCGAGCACGAGCAACCCATGCTTCTTGGCAATGTCCAGGATCGGATCCATGTCGCACATCAACCCGGCGTAGTGCACACAGAAGATCGCCTTGGTCTTCTTCGTGACCAACTTGGCGATGCACTTCGGATCCATGTTGAACGTCCGTGGGTCGATGTCCGCGTACACGGGACGGGCGCCCTGCTTCAGGATGACCAGTGAAGTGGCCACAAACGTGTTCGGAGTGACGATCACCTCGTCGCCCTCGCGAATATCGAACAACTGCGAGCACAGGTGCATGCCGGTGGTACAGTTGCTCACGGCGTAGGCGTGCTTGCAACCGCACATCGCCGCGAACTTCTTCTGGAACTCAGCCGTCTTCGGCCCCATGGTCAACGTGTCCTGCTTCATGGCTGCAAGGACGGCTTTCTCCTCCGCCTCGTCGTAGATCGAACCGAAAAAGGAATAGGGAACCTTCAGCGTCACGCCGTCCTTGGTGGCGTATGAACTGGTGATGCCGCCCTCCGTCTCACCCCCGGTAATGTGCTTCTTGTCGCTTGCGGTGACCTTCTTCGCCATGATGCCCTACTCCTCTGCCACCCAGTCGCCCACCGGCTCCCGCCGGCGCGCAATGCCCTGAGTCATTTATTGATACTTGTATAACAAATACACCAAAAATCTTGGAATGTCAAGGATTAATATTACTGCTTAATTATCTTTATGCGATTGTTTCCTATCTTGCATCAGGTTATCTTACGTTTTAGTCATACATATCCTCAGTCGATGCTTGTTTCTTCGGTTGCCGGACCGCACAAGACCGGGAGAGTTCACTCATGAAACATGATCTTCGCCTGCAGCGCACGGTGACCGAACTGCTCCTCGCGCGGCCGAACCTGACGCGCCAGGACATCCTCAGAGAGATGCCCCTACGCCCGGCGACCCTGTGCGCCGCCGTTCAAAACCTGATCCATGCCGGCCTGGTGGAAGAGCCGGAGCGCAAGGGATTCAAAACGGGCCGGCGGCCTAGCCCATTGCGTCTGTGCGGCGGCTACGGGTGTTTCCTCGGGGTTGAACTGGATATTCACGAGACCATGGGGGTCTGCATCGACGCTGCGGGGACCACGTTGGCCGTGGCCCGGGTCGCGAGCGGCGTGCGGCCCAGGGATATAAACGTTGCCAAAGCCGACGTCGGTGCCGTGATCAGCGACCTGCGCCACCAACTCGCCGGCGGCGCGCCGCCCGTGCGCGGCATCGGGTTCGCGGACCCCGGACTGGTTGACACGCGGCACGGTACAGCCATCAAGGCTGTCAACATAGCGGGCTGGGAAAACGTCCCGGTTACGGAGTGGCTGCACGCCGAATTCGGCGGCGACGGTATGGTCTTGCCTGCCGTTTCCGCGCAGGCCTATGCCGAAGCGCAACTCGCCCCAGACCCGCGGCCGGATGACGGCCTGTTCCACATGGAGCTCGACGTGGGCATCGGCGGCGGCCTCTGGAAGAGCGGGGTCCTATTTGAAGGCGCGACCGGGTGTGCCATGGAGGTCGGCCATATCGTGGTGCAGGAGGGCGGCCCGCTCTGCAACTGCGGCAACCGCGGCTGCCTCGAGGCCATCGCCGGGCTCGAGGGCCTGCGCCGGCGTGTCCGCGAACTCAATGCTGGCGGCGTGTTCACCAGTCTCGTCGCTGAGAGTTTTTCGTTCGAGCAGTTGGCTGCCGCGGTGCAGTGCAACGACAAGGCAGCCGTGGGGCTAGCCATGGAAGTTTGCCACTCGGTCGGGGTCGGGTTGGCGGCGGTCGTGTCGATTCTGAACCCGGGTATCGTGGTGTTCAGCGGCGGCCTGGCGCGGCTGGGCGACCGCCTGCTCAACACCGTGCGCGGTGAACTGGTCCAGCGCTGTCAGCCGCAGGCCGTACAGGAACTGACGCTGCGCCTCTCCACCCTCCCCGAGCACGGCCCCGCCCTGGGCGCCGCCCTGGCCATGCGCAACCGCGCCCTGCTCCAAGCCGCCGCGGAGATCTGAAGCTCCTTCTGCAGACGCCTCCCCCACGTCTACCGTCGCCAGTCGCCGCGCTTCAGGATGTCCGGGCCGTACTTGTGCCGCAGCCGGTCCACGGCACTGTCGAGGGCGGCGTCGCGCTGCTGCACGACCGAGGGTTCATCGGGAAACAACAGCAGTTGTCCGCCTGCCTCGCCGCCGCCCTCCTCGTCCACCAAGCTGGACACACCGAACCCGATCAACCGCACAGGGCGTGAAATCCGTTCATGGTCAAGCAGTCCCAATGCGGCGGCCAGCAGGTCCCGGTCGCTGCTCACCGCGCCGGCGAAGGACTGCTGCCGGGTGATGGTCTTGAAGTCCCCGAACCGCACCTTGATCTGCGCCGTGCGCGCGCGCCGCCCCACATTCCGCAGCCGACGTCCGACATTCTCGGTGAGTTCGACCAACGTCTGCCGGACCACTCTCAGGTCGGCGCAGTCTTCAATGAATGTCTCCTCGTTCGAAATGCTCTTCTCGGGAACCGGGTCGGCGATGACCGTCCGGTCGTCACGCCCGTGCGCCAGCTCCCAGATATGCCGGGCGAACGCCTCCCCCAGCAGCTTGGTCAACTCCGGCAGTCTCTGCCGCTGGATCTGCCCGATCGTCCGGATCCCGACGCCGGCAAGCCGTTCCGCCGTCACCTCGCCGACGCCCCAGATCTTGCGGACCGGCAGCGGTTCCAGGAACGCAACGATCGCCGCCGCATCGGAGGGAATGACGGTTAGGCCGTCAGGTTTCTCCAGATCACTGGCCAGCTTGGCGAGGAACTTGTTCGGCGCCACCCCGACCGACGCGGTCAGGTCGAGGCGCCCGCGGATCCGTTGCCTGAGCGCGCGCGCCAGGTTCACCGCATCCCCGTCCCAGGCATGCAGCACGCCCCTCACGTCGAGGAATGCTTCGTCGACCGAGACCGGCTCGACGATCGGGGTGAACTCATGCAGGATCGCCATGATCTGGTCGGACACTTCCTGGTACCGGTCCATGCGCACAGGCAGGAAAATCCCGTGCGGACACTTCTTGTAGGCGGTCCGTGACGGCATGGCGGAATGCACCCCGAACCGGCGCGCTTCGTACGACGCCGTGCACACCACACCGCGCTGGTTTGGCGGCGCGCCGACAATCACCGGCTGGCCACGCAGTGCCGGATTGTCACGCTGTTCCACGGCCGCATAGAACGCGTCCATATCCAGATGCAGAATGGGGCAACCGAGCTCACTCATCAACGGGCCTCACACGTCGGACGGACCGGACCGATCGGACGGGGCGGACAGACCGGAATCCCCCCCCCGCCTCCTATCGCGGTCTGCCTCGCCCCCCCACCACTCACCCACTCACCCACTCACCCACTCACACACGCCCCCTCTCCCACCTGCGGATTCCGCATTACAGTATGTGCACGACGGGCAGGAATCGAATGCTCCAGCCTGTCCGAAGAACAGGAAGGAGTCGCCCATGGACACGCCAGACGCCCCGGCAGGCCGTGCAGACACGGATATCCTCGCCAAGATCTGCCACCTTGCCGGACAGGCGGTTTGCGAATACCGCATGATCCAGCCGGGCGACCGCATCCTGGTCGGGCTCAGCGGCGGGAAGGACAGTATGGTGCTGATGCACGTCCTTGCCCGGCTCTGTCGCCATGCGCCGTTTGTCTTCCACATCCGTTCAGTGTTGGTGGACATGGGCTTTCCGAACCAGAACGCCCGGTCCGTCGAAGACTACTGCCGCAGCCAGGGCTGGGAGCACGAGACGGTCCATTTTCCCGGGGCGGAACTCATGAAGAGGCAGAACGCCGAGGAGCGACCTTGCGGGCTCTGTTCGCGCCTGCGCCGCGGTCAGCTTCACCGTGCCGCCAACCGGCTCGACTGCAACAAGATCACACTCGGCCACAATCTCGACGATGTCTGTGTCAGCTTCCTGCTGTCCTTGTTTCGCGGCGGCGGCCTCACCACCATGGGGCCACACGTCCCGGCCGATGCCGGCACCAAGGCCATCATCCGTCCGCTGTGCTTCGTCTCCCGCCAGCTCATTGAAACCGCAGCCGGTGAACTCGACTTACCGATCGCCGAAAAGTGCCCGTACGAGAATCAACTCGAAAAACACGGGGACCGCGCCTACCTGGAGCGGTTGCTGAACCAACTTGACGAGAAGTTCCCGCACGTGCGCAGCACCATGCTCACCAGCCTACGCGATGTCCGCCCCGCATACCTTCTCGACCGGAAATTCATCAACCTCGACACGATGCCGGACACCGTCCGCCCGACCCCGTGAGTCGCCGTTACGGCTGCCGCACGACCATCAAAAACCGCAGCCTGCCTTGCCAGCCGTGCCGCCGATGGCTAACATAACGAACGGCGGGAGTCGCCTTCCGGGCAATGACAAGCGAAAACCGAAGGAGTGACCATGGGTCCATCACGACGGAAGACTCGGCCTCGATCATCAAGTTCAATCCGAAAGAGTTCCCGGTTGGGCGCCGCCTGTGCGACTCAACTCCGGGCCGGAGTTGCCAAGGTCGATATCACGGACTACCAGGCCGGCCCTGTCAATGACCCTCTGTACGTCAAGGCGCTGGTCCTGAAGGACGCTGCCACGACAGCGGTGATCGTGACCGTGGACGCCGTAGCGCTGGCGGAGATTGGCCCGATCAGAAGCGACTACCTGGCCAACGTGCGCTCACAGTTGCGCAAGGACCTGGGGCTCAAGGCGGCGAACGTCCTGATCAACTCCAGCCACTGCCATGGGATCGCCTGCGCCGATGCCGACCGTCGGACCGTCCAAGCCGTGAAGGAAGCATGGCAGAACGTGGTGCCAGTGAAGGTCGGGGCGGGTGTCGGCCACGAGAACAGGATCATGGAGAATCGCCGACTCAGGCTGAAGAACGGCAGGGAGGCCGACGTCCGACACGCCTATGCGCTCCCCCCGGATGAAGAGGTCGTTGGCGTCGGGCCCGTCGACCCCGAGATCGGGGTCCTTCGCCTGAACAGGGAGGATGGACGAACCTTGGCGGTCGTCTACAACTTCGCGTGCCACCCCATCCAGGGCGTTCCGAGCGGCGCGAACACCGCCGACATGACCGGGTTTGCCTCCCGAGTGATTGAGGACAACCTGGGCGACGGCGCCATCGCCCTGTTCCTACAGGGCTGCGCCGGCGACATCAACCCGCTCCTGTACAAGGACGTGGACCACCCCAGGGATGCGGAGCCGTTGGGGAACATGCTGGGGCTCAGTGCGCTCCGGGCAGTGAAGAAGATCCCGTGCAGAGAAGACGGACGACTGCACCTGATCCACGAGACCCTCACGCTGCCACGAGCCGACCTGGCGCCGCATATCGACGCGCTGCAAGCCGAGCAGACGCGACTGCTTCAGTCCCTCCAAGGAACAACCCTCAACCTGAAGACGTTTCTGGCGTTGACCGCGAAGTACAACCTCTCCCCCGATTTCCCGTCCTACTACTCGCACCGATACCTGCACGACAAGACGATAGGACGGGGCGACCTGAATCGACTGGACACCGTGAACCGGCGGAACATGAATCAGTACGCGGAGAACGTCCGCACCATGGAACAGTTGACACGAATTCAGGCGAACCTGGGTCTGCTGAAGATGCATCACGCGCAGAACGTGGCCGCCGGCAAGAAGACCATCGACGTCGAGGTGCTGGGGCTGAGAGTCGGGGACTTCGTACTGGTCACGTTCCCAGGGGAGTTGTCCGTGCAGATCGGGCTCAACATCAAGAAGGCCTCGCCCCGCAAGTTCACCTTCGTTGCGGGCTACACCAATGGCTACATCTACTACGCCCCAACGGCAGAACAGCTCAGAAATCGCGGCGGCGCGCAGGAAGACAGCGACTGCTTACTGGCGCCGGAATGGCAGGCGCGGTATGAGAAGGCCGTCCGTGCCGTGCTGAAGCGACTCTAGGATTTTCCCGGTTTGACGTTCCAGTCCTTTTCGACCGCCTCCAGGAACAGCTTCCAGTTCTGGGAGTTGACCGGGTGGTTGCTCTGCTCGAATGTGATGAGCCCGCCATACGCGCTGTCGACCATCGCGTTGATGACCTCACGCCAGTGGATGGTGCCGATGCCCGCCGGATAGTGGCTGTCCCGGTCCCCGAAATTGTCGTGGAAATGCGTTTCGATGAACAACGGACCCATCTTCCGGATGACATCAAGGATATCCAGGTGCTCGAAATGGCAATGGCCGGAATCAACGCAGACGCCCAGATTCGGGGCGCCGATGTCCGCGACAAACCTCAACATCCGGTCGATGTCGTACGAGACCTCGGGCAACTCGCTGACGGCGGTTTCCACGCTGACACGGATGCCTCGCTTTGCCGCAGCCGCACAGAGACAACGGTACACGGCGAGCAGGTCAGGCAGGAGTTTGTCCCTGCCGTACACCTCTTTGCCTGCGGCGTACAGTTCGGAGCACGTTATCTTCCCGGCGTGGAATAAGGTCGCCTTCTCGCCCATATACCGTTCACATGGCAGACCCAGCATGCTGCCGATGTGGGTGGTGACGCAGGTCATGCCCAGGAATTCAGCGACATCCAGTAGTTTCTCGTGCCACGGGAAGATCCACTCCAGGGACTCACCCGGAGGCGGGAGCGTCTGAAGAAAATGGGACGACGGAATGGTCATTCCATGCTTCCGGACAATGCCACGGAGTTCCGCGAGCTGGCGTTTCGGCCTTGCGACGTAGGACATGTCATCGTCCGCAAAGACAAGCGCCGCCTTGTCGACGTCCGAGCCCGCAGGAAACGCCTCGAAAAAGATGTCGTTGAAATAGACGCCGGTGAACCCGAGCCGCCGCATTTCGCCACAGGTAGTGTCGAACTTGCCGGGGTCGAAATGCCCAAGCGGTATCGTTCCCACCAATGAACGGAAATTCTCCGGAATCTTCTTTCCCATACGAAGCACCCTTCAATCCAGTTCAATCAACTCCCTCACACGCGCAAGGCTCTTCACGCGGACAAGCCCTTCACCCTCGAGAATATCACAACCCAAGTTCCTGTCGACGATGATCGTGTGGGTGATGCCGGCCTGACGCGGCGCCTCGAAATCCTCCTTGACGCTGTCGCCGATGGTCAGCACATCGCTGGGGTCGGCATTGAGAGCGGCCAGTATCCATCGCCACATTCGCGGCTGACTCTTCATCCCCTTTGTTTCGTTGGTGCCGAAGATTCGCTGGAAATAGGGAGACCCGCGCAGCGAGGCGAGGCCCGCCCGTTCCAGTTTCAGCAGGCATCCGGTGACGGGGTTGTTGCTCACAATGTGCAGTTCCCGGCCATTCCGGCTCAGAGTCCGGACCATTTCGACGGCATCCTCATGGATGAAAAGTGCGTCGTTGTGCAACCGCCTCATGTCATCCCAGACAGCCTCGGGGTCGAGGGCGAAGTGCGTGATGAAGTCGGGATAGTCCCACCAGACAAGAAGGTTGTTGGCGAAATTGTCCAGCGTCTCCCGGGCTGCGGACTCCGCAAGGTTCATGCGCGCCGCAATATGCCGGCTGAACAACTGAAACACCGCATCCCGGAAGTCGCCGCCGAACGTTCCCGGCCTGAGGTCGGTGATCGTGGAGTCGATGTCGCACAGAATTGTCCGTACTGAAATTCTCTTGTCTACCGATGACACTTCAGGTTGCTCCCGTGACGCAGGATCGGAGAATCTGCGCTACTTCGCGTAGTACCCTTCGGCACCCCACAAGTAGCGCGACTTGCTGTCCCATGCCCCACCGTTGTAGTGGGCGCCGTCCCAAGCGACCCCGGGCCTGAAGGTGTCGCGCTGGCGCATCCATGACACGTGCATGTCCACAAAGGCGATGACAGCGCCAAGGTTGTGCCGGGCGCCACAGACGTAGTAAGAGGCGTTGATGTAGGAGTCGTATTCTTTGTCGCCATCGCCATCCCCCAGCATGATTAACTCCGCCGGACGGGTCACCTTCTTTGAGCAGACGATTTGTGTGATGACTGAGCCGTCGGAGCGGAAGTACCCCAGGTTGACGTTGTACCCATACGAAAGGTCCGACCAGGCCCAGCCATGGTTGGGGTTGGATGGACATTCCCAAACAGCGGGCTTGGCACTGGACAGGCTGTTGGAGTAGTAGGTCGCAAGATTCTTGTTGATCTCGTAGTCGATGAAGTTGTACCACAACCGCGGCCATGCCCCGAACGTGTCATACGAAGGGAACCAATCGTTGTTGTCATCGGTATAGAACAACACTCCCTGACTCAACTGTTTCAGATTGTTGGCGCAGGATGCCCTCTTGGCCGTTTCCTTGGCCGTGCTCAACGACGGGAGGAGCATCGACGCCAGGATCCCAATGATTGCGATGACAACGAGAAGCTCGAGCAGCGTGAAAGAACTCCGGTATTGAGTCGGAGAATGCCGGATGCACCCGTTCCCCGGGCTTCGCTCAACGGTCTCTTTCATTGGTATCCTCCTCCGTGGGTTGTCGCCGGACTTCAGGGCTTCGCAAGGCCAATCCTGTAGACATGGCGCTGATGTGGGGCATAGGCGTCGGAGAAACGGTCTCCGTTCAACTCGATCGAACGGTCCTCAAAGAGCACCTCCACCTTTGCGCCGGCGGCCACACTCTCCGGGATGACGATGGGCACCTCGACCGGGTCCTTCTCCACATTCACGGTGATGACATACAAAGAGCCCTCGAACCGGCGGGTCATGGCCAGCACCGAGGAACTGCCGGCGGTGGCAGGAGAGACTTCATCCAGGGAGAAGATGACGTCGCTCAAGCTGAGAAGTTCCCGGTTGATCTGCTTGCAGACCTCCCAGTGACGCTTGCCAGAGGGCATGCCCAGGAAGTAGTATACACCCGTGGCGCCGACGATGATCGAACCATAGCTCTGCGCAACCTGTTCCCCAACCGACGGCTCTCGGGGGTGGTTGTGCAGGTTGTTGCCGACGAGGAACATCCAGGCCGGTTTGCGGTCCGCCGCCCCGGCCTTGGCGATGACGGACACCTGTTCGATGATTTCGGCAACCTTGCGGTTCTCCCGGTTCGTGACATAGTCGTCAATCGAGAGAATGTCGGTGGTCAGATTGGCGAAGCGGCTGGGAATCCCCATCACGGTGTTGTTCATGAAGATTGGGTGATAGCGGTCGCATTTCCTGAACTCCTCGATGCAGGTAATGACATCCTCGGGTTTCGCGTACAACTCCGGCTCATCGACCGGCAGCCAGGCGATGAGCGACGGCTTGCCGCCCCATTGCGCCGTCATCTTCTCAATGCCATACTCGAACATCTTCTTGTCGGAGAATCCGCCCGGCCAGGCAATCAACTTCAGGCCATGCTTCTGGGTGCTGTCGAAATAGCCGTTCATGGTGTCCTCGAAGTTCGGACGAATGCCGGTCACCAGCATCAACGTCTTGAACCCGGCGTCGCTGTAGTTCTTGACGATCCGCTCCTGCAATGCGAGGTCCACCGGCATGGCATACCCGCCCTGCTCCAACGGGGCAATCACCAGGAACGGTTTCCCGTCGACGACCACGCAACGCCGTTCCCGGTCAATCTGAGTCGCATTCGCCTGGTATGGTTGTTTGATCAGCGGCGCACTCGCCGACACCGAGGCCTTGCCCGCGGCGCCGATGTCGAACCGCGTCTCGTAGGTTCCGGCGGGGAGAGAGGCGATAGGCAGGTCGACCCGCATCGACGGTTTGAGCGTGTCAACCGTGCCGCTCCAGAGGCCCTTCCCTTCCTGGTCCAGGATCGAAGCGGTTCCGGACATCCCGTCCCGCAGGGAAATGTTGAGCTTGGCGACCAGGACTGCGTTCTCCTCATTCATGTAGAAATTGCGCTGGGTATAGACATCGAGACGCTTCTCCAGCTTGAGGACCGTCTCGAATTGTTTAAGTACCGCGCCCTCTGGCGAGACAATTCTCCCGACTAGGCTGACGTCCTTCTTCGCCACCGCTCCGCTGCACGACAGATCAATCGTGGCGGTCCCATCGCCAGCCAACGCCACGTCAGCGTTGTCGGTGGCGGGTTGGTCGGCGGAGAAGAACTGAATGCCAAGCGTCTTGCCGGCCCAGGCTTTGGCCTGGAGCGAACCGCTGACCAGCAACGTGTCCCCTTCCAACGCCTCCGCCAGGCGCACCTCCGGCGTGTCGAACGCGAATCTGGAAACCACGGAACCGGGCCAGATGATCGAGCCGTAGTAGGCGACATCATGGAAGTTCACCCGGGGCGTCAGGGCGGTGCAACTCTGCTCGCCTCTTGACGTCTCGTTCCGGCACAGGTTGATCCCCCATTCGTCACCGGTGGACTGGCTCAGCCCCAGCATGCTCAACGGCAGCTTGACTTCCGCCTCCCAGCATTTCCGCTCGGGATCCACCGACGCCCTGCCCTCCCATGTGTCCGTGCGCGTGATGTTCTTGCCAAAACCCACTGCCGCCTTCACCCCTTTGCTGTTGAGCGCCAGGTGCAGGTAGCTGGACCGGCGCAGAGTGGGGTCAATGAATATCTCGACAATGTCATCGCCCCAGATCCTGCCATTGTTGTCCTGCTCCGCGGCGGTCTTGAGCTTGCCTACGTCCTCGCAGTGGCACCTGAAGGCGAGGTAGAGGTTGTCGTCATCGCAACCGAGGAACGCCTCGGTCTTGGACTCCGGGACGGTTTTCCCCTTGATGAAGAACCGGTCGGTCAAGGGCATGCCCTGCCACTTGTCGCCGAGCCGGCCGTCGATGACCGGGACTTTCGCAAAACGCTTCAACTCGATTCTCTCCGGAAACGCGATCGGCTCGCTGTCGGCGGCGACAAACCGGGTGTCCAAAACACTCGCCTCATACGTGGAAACGGTTTCACCCAGCTCCACCTGCGCGTCATCAAGCCAGATCGTCCCCTTCGCCTTGAACTCGACCCCGCCACGGACGGCGTTCTTCACCGGAGCCTTAACGACCATCTGATAACGTTGCCATTCCCGGCCCACCTTTACGTCCTGGCGATGCATCTTCCCATACATCTCCCAGACCGTCAGTTGGACAGGCAGATCGTCCGTGTCGGACTTGATGGATATGCTGTAGGTTACCGGGCTGCCGACCATCACCCCAACCTGGTGCGCCTGCGCACCGTTCCTCACGGTATCGGCGTTGTTCTCAAGCCTGAGCGAGTTTGTCCCGGCGAGAACATTCGCCGTGTCGTGATCCAACCGCCAGACATTCCAGAAATTCTCCAGCGTCCCGAACGTTGGCAGAATGCTCGCCTGGTCGCAAGGCTTCCAATACAGCGGGAGGTCGTCCTGCGTGTACTCGAACGAACTGTTCGGCAGCAGGTTGCTCGACACATCGCCCTGAACGAGGCGGGAGACGGCCAGGTTGTCATAGGCCGCGGGCATCTTGTTGACAAAGAACGAGAACCCTTTCCCCTCCGTCTTTCCCGGCTCAATGAATTCGGCAACCCTCTGGCCATTGACGAACCACGAGAACATCAACGCCTCATTGACCTTCCGGCAGATGATCTTGAACTGGTACGTCTGATTGGCCTTGACGTCGGCCTTGACGATGTTGCCCAGCGATTTCTCAACCCCCTCAATGCGGTAAGGGTTCCAATACCCGTCGGCACGGAGGAGGAAGTTGATGCCGTTGAACATGACACCGGCGAATTCGCTCTTCACCTCCAGCGGCGTGACATCCACGGAAATCTCGCACTCAACCGGGATCTCTTTCCTCAGCGTGGCCGTGGCGACGCCTCCAGGACTCGCCACCAACCGGCCGCCCTCAATGCGCCAGGCGGAGGCGGACGAGAGTTTGTAGCTCTCCGCCAGCAGTCCGGCGGTGTCGAACCCGTCACTGAAGACCGGCACCCGGCCTTCAGCCCGCACCGATTCCGTCGCCACCGTGAGCAGGAGGCACACCGACACCGGCGCCAGCATACTTCTCAGATTGCTCAGCATTCGAACCTCCGTTGTCGTCGTTTGGCTACATGACATGAGAGACGATCCATTGAAGGACCTACGGTGTTTCCGCACACAAAACGGACGGGGACTCTGATCTTCTCGGGAGCCCTTCCCGGTTCATCAATGATCGTTTGCAGGAGCTTCGCGGCCGCCCTGCCGACGGCGTAGGAGTGCGACGCGTAGGTTGTCAGATTCACCTGGCCATACAATTCAAGGCCGTCGGCGCCGGTGACGGACAGCCTCCCGGGGACTTCAATCCCCATTTCCTTCGCAGCGTTGATGGCGCCCAGGGCGGAAAGATCGTTCGACCCGATAATACAGGTTGTGTCCGGCGCATGCGCAAGGATCTCCCTGCAGGCTTTGTAGCCCGTCTCAATCTCGTAACCCTGCTCCCGGGAGAACCAGGAGGGAGAGATGCCATGGGACTCCAGCGCCCTTACCGCCCCAGAGCAGCGCGCCCTGCCAACCGAGGTGGATATCGAAGGGGTGACGATCGCGATGCGCCGGTGACCGACGGAGACCGCGTGATCCACAAGAATCCTCATCCCCTCTTCATCATGCGTATTGACGGAATTCACCCCCACGTCCTCATGCCCGCCCTGGAGCATGACGAAGGGAACCCCCTCTCCCGTGAGTTCATCCAGGTACGTGCCCGGCTCCGTCCACCCCCAGATCAGCAGGCCATCCACGGTCTTGCTGCGGTGAAGCTTGAGGTACTCCTTCCCGGCGAGAAACCCCTCGCTGATCGACGTCAACAGAAGCGAAGAGGAACATTGGTCGAGTTCCTCCTGCGCACCGATGATCGCGGCGCTGAGGTTGTCGTCCATTCGCACATCGGTGAGGTTTGCGCTGAAGTGGCTCTTCGGGGGAAAGAGAAACGACACGGTGTTGGCCCGTTTCCCCGAGATCCGGAGCATGTGGACGTTCGGGGAATACCGCATGTCCTCACAGATCTCGAGGATCTTCGCCCGGGTGCCTGCCGAAACCTTTGAGGGATCCTTCCCGCTCAGCGTCCGGGACACCGAGGCCACGGAGACGCCTGCAAGCTTCGCGATGTTTCTGATGTTCATGTCGGCTGTTCCGCACCGCCCCAGAGACACACCCGCGAGTCCCACCATGCTTGCGACATCTGTCGTTTACAGTTCCCACGCCCCCAGGGTTTCTAGTTACCCTTCGCCTATTATAGACCCGTTTTCTCGCCTTGTCAATAGCGGGATCACGGATAGGAGGTGAAGCGTCAGCAAAGGGTGGAGCATAGACCCTTGCCACCTCGTGTGGCAGGTGAACGGGTTCACTTTGGTTACTACGCCGCACCGTGTCCCCTCTCTTCCCTTTCCCCCGTCCGCCGCCGGCGGACGGGGGAAAGGGAAGAGAGGGGGGAACGCCGACGGTTGGCGGGCGAACCCGATTCACCCGTGGCACAAGGCCACGGGGGTCTCACACAAGGGCCAGCGCGCCGTCGTTCCACCCGCCACTCCCCTGTTACTCGCGGGCTGCGGTAGAGTGGCCGGAGCGGCTCGCTCCGGCACCCGCGGGAGCGACGTGTCCCGGCGAAGTGGTTGCACGAAGCCGGAGCCGCTCCCGCCATTCTGCCAGTACGACCCGAACAAACAGTGAGTAACGCCCACACATGACCGGGCGCATCCGCCCGAGAGCCGCTGACGCATCACCGACAGGAGTCATGCGTCGCAGGTGAGGAACACACGGTGCCGGCAGATGCCGGCACCCTTGACTTGATAGACATGCCCCGCCTGGCTCACTCCTCGAACACGACCACGGCCCAACCGCGGACACGCGGGATTGTGACCGTGGCATAGTTCCCGTCGGTGCTGAACTTGAGCGTCTCGCGACCAGGGGCCAGGTACACCTTCTTCGGGACGCGGCCGTCAAGGCGCAGGCTGACCGTGAAGTCATTCAGTTCCAGCGGTTCCTCAATCATGTTGATGCCAGCCCCACGCGACTCGGGCAGGTACGCCAGCACGTAGACCATGCGCCGTCCCGGTTGTGAAGTCACGGTGACGCGGCTGAACGATGGGGCCCCCGGTGCGCGGGTCAGGGGTTCCGGCAGGAAGCGTTCGAGCAGATTGGCCACGATCTGACGCATGGGCAGTGCGCCACTGGTGAAGTAGGTGCGAAAGATCGGATGGCTGGCGTGTGCCACGCGCCCGTTCAACGTCACGGCAGGCCGCCCCGTGTCCTTGTCCGGTGGCGTGTAACGGAAGCCGTGCCGGCCGTCCCACACGTTGCTGTAATAGGGCGCAGTAATCGTGGCCAGGACCTCAGTGCCCGGCCCGGCCGCAATGGCCGTGCCGCGCTCGTACAGCGTCACCGGCATGTCCGGCATGCCTTGGGAAAACCCGGGTTTGAACTCGATGTAGGCCGGGTCGAACGGATCGTCACCCTGATAGTCCACGCCCCAGGCATCGAGCGCGAACCGGTTGCGCTCCGGGTTCAGCCCGGAAATGCCGGAGGAGATGATGGCGCCGCCCCGGTCCAGATGCGCCTTGAGCCGCGCGGCAAGTTCGCCGTCCAGCGTCACTTCATCCGGCAGGACCAGCACCTTGTACGGGTCCCACGACGCGGCGGTGGTGACGTTGTCAAACTGCATGTTGAGTTCGGACAGCATGCGGGTAGCGGACTTGAGTGCCTGCACGGCGAGTGCTTTGCGTTGCGGCCGGTCCCCGCCCGCCCACCAGTACCCGGGATAGCCGCTCGTCATCACGTTGGCCATCTCCACGACGGGCTTAGCCCCTTCGATCCAGGGCTGTAACGGCCGGAGCCGGGCATAGACAGCCTTGTCCAACGCCATCACGGCACGGTTCAGGTCGCCGCGCGGATGGAAGTGATCCCCAATGGTCGGCGGAATGGCATTGGCAATGCCATAGATGCAGTCGTATTCCACGCTGGGTTCGGTACGGACACCGCCGAAATCGCCCCAGCTCTTCTGGAAACGCCCGGTCATGTTCAGAACCGGCTTGCCGAGCGTACGCATGTACCGCGAGACCATGGGCAGCAGTTCGTAGCCCCAACCGCCCTGCGGTAGACACTCCAGTTCCAGGTAACTGCCCAGTTCGGCCTGGGCCTCGAAATCGATCCCGTTGAAGTACAGCAGCAGATCCGGATTGACCGCACGAACCCCCTCCGAAAGCCCGCGAGCCATGGTCAGCATCTTGCGGTAGTTGAAGTCGTTGAGCTGCTCGGTGTTGCTAAAGTCCACCCCTTCAGCCTTCATCTTCTCCATGCACTCACGCCCGATACAGGGCGAGGTGTGGAAACAGTCGAAGAACAGACCGTCCGCACCGTACCACTCGACCACCTCGCGCGCCATGCCGATGACATGCGCGGCGTAGTCCGTGTTGTAGCACATCTGCCGGAAGAAGGAATTGCCGAACGGCTCGCCGTACATGTGCCCGTCAGCCCGCAAGACCGTCCAGTCGCGATGCCGGTACGCCTCCTCGTGACTGAGCCCCACGTTGATGTACGCGGAGACTGCAATCCCCTTCGCGTGACAAGCCGCCGCCAGATCGCCGAACAGGTCGCGCGTCATCGCCGGGTGAGGAATCCCCAGCTTGGTCGGGTAATAGGCCGTGCCCAAGTTGCAGCGGGACGGGAAAACAATGTAGTCCACCCCGCACTCCTTGAACCAGTCGGTGATGGCGTCCAGGTCGAATCCCTGCCCGACATCCGGGTTGGCCGGCATGGTGTGGAAGTCAAAGAACAAGGCCCATTTCGGAGTGTGCATGGTCCATTCTCCTCCTCGTCACTGTCCTGCTTGTTTGCCGATTGCCTGCCCGACCCCGCGCCCATGACTCGTGCGGGGTCCGCATACCGTTTGCATCTCACCTTAACCGGTTGTGCGTCCAAGCCGGGCGCAGTCGCCGGTGCCGGAAACCCGTCGAAAGCCCCTACTCCGCGCCACGTCGCGGACGCCCGGTCGAGTCCCGGACGATCAGGTGAGTGTCAAGGATCCTGCGGCGCGCGAAGGCCGCGTCCCCCGCCGTGACGCCGGTCGCGGCGGACAGCATGGCCTGGGCCATTGCCTGGCCCATTTCCCGGAACGGCTCGTAGACGGTCGTCAGGGTCGGCACGACATGGGTGCCGAAACCGAAATTACCGAACCCGACGACGGACACGTCCTCGGGGGTTTGGATTCGCTCGTGGCCCAGGAAGCTCATCAGTCCGAGGGCCAACGTGTCGCCGTCGCAGACGAGTGCTGTCGGCGCGATCTCCGTGCGCAGCAAGGCAAGCGCCCGCGTGCAGGCGACGGTCGCGCCGCCCCTCTCCTCGATCCAGTCCATCGCACGCACCGTCAGCCCACAAGCAGCCATGCCACGCCGGAAGCCGCGCTGCCGCGCCAGCGCGAAGGGACTCCCCGGCGAGAGGGTGATGCAGGCGATCCTCCGATGCCCAAGCCCGGCCAGATGCTCAACCGCCAGAGCCACGCCGTGAGCATCGTTGGACCCCACGTGCAGCGCGCCCCGCGGCAGGTAACTGTTCGAAACGATACCGAGTGGAACGTCATGCGCGGCAAACTCGCGCTGCAGTCGCAGCAGCACTCCGCGGGACACGGAATGACAGACCAACCCCGCCAGCCGGTACCCCAACGCGGTGTCGAGCAACCGCTCGTAGTCGGCCTCGCCCGGTTGCGGCGGCAAGTGCAGCAGTCGCAGCGAATAGCCCCGGGGGTCGAGCTCCGACTGCATGCCGTCCAGGATCGCCTGCACAAAGTCGCTCTTGCCGCCGCCGGCCAGAAAGCCCATGAACCTGCTGTCGCCGGTGGACACGTCACGCGCCAGCGTGTTGGCGCGATACCCCATGTCCCGAGCCAGTCTCTGGATCCGAGCACAGGTCGCGTCGCTGATCTTCACCTTCCGGTGCTTGCCGGAAAGCACGTAGGAGACCGTACCCTTGCTGACCCCCGCGGCGTCCGCGATGTCCTGAATCGTGATCATGCCAGCCTGTCTTGCGCTTCCGGTCCGACACTGCCACCCAGACATAACTTAACCGGTTGTGTTGAAGATAACCCGAAACCCGCAGAAAGTCAAGACGGCGGGGCTCGATGCGGTCATGCGTCAGCGCCCCCCGGGCGCAGACCGCCCGATCATATCAAATTGTTACTCCTGCGTTTCCGTCTGAGTACCGCTCCCGCCCGCTGGGCGGGACGGAAGTGGCAGCGACGCTTCAGCGAGCGGGCGCATGGGGGCCGACCTGCGGAGGCCCGCTATGGCGCCGTGAACTGGACGGTGGTTGCGTCGGGGGCGTACACCCAGTATCCCCGCAACGGCACGACCTGCGTCACCTTTCGAAAACACTGATCCTGGAATTCCCAGACGGATCCCGTGACCTTGTCGCCGAAAACGTTTGCCACCGAGTTGTCTGCCGGCTTGAAGGGAATGGCGACAAGGTTCCAGCCTTTCGCAAGCGGAATGCTGTCGGAAGGCGGCGCGGCTTCCGGGATGACCTTGATGGCTGTTTCGACGCCGGACCGGACCCAATACCCGCGGCTCGAAACCAGCGTCGAGGCGACCGTGTAAAGGGCGCCTCGTGCGGCGGTGTTCCATTCCCACGCCGGACCCCTAATCACAACTTGCCCGTTCACGTCGCGGAAGACGTCGGTCGGCTGATTGTCCAGAGGCCGGTGTGCAAAACCGACAAGGTTCCACCCGTCCTGCAACGGGATGACGTATTCCAGCGGCGACGTGTTGTTCTGGAATTCGTCGCGGTTCGTAGACCCGTCCCCGTCCGTATCTTCATCGGGCGCCAAGTCCGTCAGGTTGACGATGTCGTCGGCATCGGATGCATCGATCTGCTCCTGCTCCCACGAGTCGGGCAGGTCGTCACCGTCGCTGTCGACGCCGAAATGGGCGGTCAGTGTTCCTGGTGCGCTCGGTTGGATCACGACCGTCGCCAGGCGCGAGGGCGAAGCAACCATGCCGTTCGTGCCGGTCCATTCGAAAAACGTCGCCCCGACGTTGGCTTGGGCCTGCACCACCGTCAGCGGGCTCCCATTCGTGTCGACGTACACATTCCCCTGTGGGGTCACCGTTCCGGGACCGTCTCTGCCGATGACGACCAGCACATCGTCGTCCACCGCCGAGAGGCCGATCTGGACCGCCGGCATGGTCGGGTCTGTCGTCGCCCCGAAGGAGAGCGTCAGCGTATCTGAACCGCTCACGTCGTCATTGTTGTCTTCGGCCACACGCACGGTGAAGGTCTGATTCAGGTTCCAGTTCGTGGTCGTAAACGACCGCGTTGCGGGGGTGGCGACGGAAAAACTGCCGTCGCCCCCCGCCAGACTGGCCAGGACCTGCACGGTGCTGCTCGGTGCGTTCGAAAGGTGGAGACTGAGTGTCGCGCTTCCGCCTTCCGGCACCGTCAACCCAGCCGCATCCGTTACGATTGCCAGAGAGTCGTCGTCGGCTTCCTTGACCGTGACATCCACCGTCGGCGCCGTGATCGCGGTCAGACGAATTCTCGCCGTCCCGGCAGCGACATCCGCGTCGTCGCCGGCGGACAACGAAACCGTCTGCTCCGTCTGCCAGTTTGCCGGCGTAAAGGTGAGCGTGCTTCCCCCGGTGACCGTCAACTCGGGGTCTCCGCCGGTGTGCTGAACAGCCACCGTCACGTTCGCGGCCGGTTGCGCGGACAGGCGCACCCTGAATGTGCCCGCGCCCCCCTCCGGGATGACCGGCTCGCTCGGCGAGACCAGGATCTGGAACCGGTCGTCGTCGCTCTCGGTCAGGTTGACGTCCACATAGCCGCCGGGCGCCTGACACCGAAAAACAGCCGTTCCGTTGCTAAGATCGTTGTCCGGGATGGCGCGAAATGTGGCGGTTTGCGGTGTGTTCCAATTGCTCGAGGTGAAGCTCAGATGCGTGGCCGCAGTCACCGAGGCGCGATTAACCATGACGTAGTAGTTGTTTCCTCCGGACACCACGTAGGGCAGCGAGGTGAAGGCGCCGCCAAGGTTGGCTCGGTTAAGCCCAGCGATGTAGTCGATCACGGTCATGCCGTTTTCGATCACCTCCCCAAACACCGTGAAACCGCCGTTCTGAAAGTCCAGATTCGAACTGTTGTCGGCCAGATTCACGAACCATTCGCTGGTGGCGCTGTCAGGGCTTCCCCCCGACTTGGCCATGGCCAACGTGCCGCGCAGGTTGGACAGTGCGTATTCGTTGGCGACAGGTGAACCGGTGGGAATGTGTTCCAAAGCGCCTATCTGGGAATTGTACCTGTAGCCGCCGCCCTGAACGACGAATCCGGGCACCGAACGGTGAATGATGGTCTGGTCGTACCCGCCCGCCTCGCCCTTTGCGACATAGCTCAGCAGGTTGGCCACGGTCAGCGGGGTTTCGGCGTCGTACAGCGCAACCTTGCACGAACCTACGTTCAACTCGAAGAGGACAACGGTGCTGCCGACCAGGTCCGTATCTCCCGAAACACGGGTGATGTCAACGACCGCGGTTCCCGCAGGGGCTGAATTCAGCCGGACCTGGACGCTGGCGTAACCGCCTTCAGGCACACTCAACTGGCTCGTGTCAACAATCACCGACTGGCCCCATGCACGCCCGACGACGAGCAGTGCGCACGTCGTCAACAGCACACACACGGTGCGGAATGAGACGGACGACCGCCTAAGACGCAATGAATGACACTGGCCAAACAACGGCAAACGGTTGAAGGAGAAACACATGGAGGTATTAGACAGAGGCAAGTGCCTTGAATGTGGTGTTTAGCGTCGCGGTTTCGAGGCCGAATCGCGACGCGATCTGCATTTCGCAGACAGTACACCATCGCCCGCCGCTTGCCACCTCATGCTGCGGCGTAAGTGTAATGCGTCAGTGCCCCCCGGGCGGCAGACCGCCCGGTCATCTCGAGATAGGGCTATTTACTTGACTCAACCTACCACTACCTGTAGGGGAAAGACGGTTTGATGCACGAATGGGATGCGCCCGTTCGTAGTGTGCTCGCAGCGCGCAGAACGAGAGTGACGCGCCAAGAGCATACGTGACGTGGCGCGGGGATGGTGTCTTGCCCGGCGGACGGCCGCCGGGCTTGCGACACCACTACGAGCGAAGTCGCGCGGCTGTGACCAGGCCGTCGGATACGGCCTTCGGGGCGCTCAGCGCGTACGAACCGGCGGCGGCGCGCGCGTCGAACGGCGTTGCCGCAGCCAGGGCCGTCACCTGGCAACGGCCTGTGGTGACGCGTCCAGCCAGGCGTCGTACCCAGGCCTCATCGCCGACCGCCACCGCCCCGCTCCAATCCGGCTCGCGCACCGGCGGGCTACTCGCGAGCACGTCCTCGATCGTACTCTGGGGTCACACCTCTCTGGGGTCACACCTGTCTTGGCAAGCTCATTTTCTCGACGCCTTGGGCCAAGCGGGTTATGGCTTTGGCCCAGGCAGGGTCTCCGGCGGCGGCGCGGGCGCGACCGCGATCGCTGGCGTGTACGAACCCGCTGTACGAGAGACCCAGCGCCCGCGCCAGCGCACCGGGCAACATCGTTCCGCGGCAGTATCGACGCACCAATGCCACCAGCAGGTCCCGGGCCTGCCGGTCAGCGCACCGCCGGCTACGCAGCACCGTTGCGCGCACGCCAGTCGCGGCCGCGGCCGCTCGCAGTACAACGTCAAACTCGAACCCCGACTGCAACCGCCGCAGTTCGTTCTGCTCATCCTCGCCATTGACGCGTTGCAGCAGGAACTCGCGCCGAATCCACTCCACGAATGTGTCTGAACCCAGGATGCTACGCACTCGCATTGCTTCCGCCGGATCCTCCACCTCCCGCATCAGCCCTTCCTCTACATACAGACGGTACTCACGCATCTGCTCGCGGGCGTTCGTGCCGAAGTCCCGCAGAACGTCCTCGGTCTTCAGCCAGGTCGGACCGGCAGCCAAGCCGGTCAGTGCCCGGAAACTCGACCAGCGGAACTCCCCCAGCACGCGCCGCCGCTCCTCCACCGGCAGGGCCTTCACCGCCTGCACCCGCACCGGGTTCAGGTGGATGTACCGCGACAACGTCGCGAAGTAGCCATCCGACTCGACCACCTGCGCCTTGAACCGCCCCTGGAAGATGTGTCCGCTCGTCCGGTCGCGACGGTTCACGAAGACCGTGTACGACGTCAGCAGACTCTGCATGAACCGGCTCAAATTCGCTTCCCGCGTTCGCAGAAAGGCATGAAAGTGGTTGGGCATAAGGCAGTAGCTCAGGACATCGACGTCGAACTCCTTCGCAAACCGCCCCAGACGGTCGAGGAACATCTCGTAGTCGGCCCGGCGCCGGAACACCCTCGCACGCCGGTTCCCCCGGTTCATCACGTGGTACAACGCACCCGCGTACTCAACCCGCAAAGGTCTGGCCATGTCTTGGCTCCCCTGCGCCGCCCCACCATGGCGCATCCCTCCAATCTATCCTACCCCACCCTGAATGTCAAGTAAATAAGCTCACTAAGACAGGTTTGACCCCACGGCTCCCGACGCGGCGTGCCGGGCCGGCCGGCCGGGCCCGCGGCATCTTCGAAGCCGTGTCCCGGTTGCCCCGACGGCAGCAGGAGAAGATTCTCGACATCCTGCAGCCGTTCGTCAAGGAACACTCTCGCCAACCCGCCGCCGCCCAGTGAGTTCCGCCACCGGAATCCGCCTGCCAGAGTCCTGGGCCTCGCGTTGCTTCTTCACCACGCCCACGGCTAAAAGGGAAAAGCGGTCAACAGCTTTTTCCTTTTCAGCCGCCGCCAAAGGCGCACACGGCGGCGGTCGGTGGAGGTCAAGCGGAAAAACGGAATAAGTGCCCGCAGGGCCGCAGCGCAGCGGAGTTATGCCGGCTTTTCCGCTTGACTGGAACCGAACGCTGCCGTACTCCCACAAAGGTGCGTTCCGAGAGACGCCAACCCCGAGGGGTCCGGGGAGTCCGCGACGCCCCGGCGGGGGTGCAGGGGGCAGAGCCTCCCTGCCAGGGGTTCGGGGGCAGCGCCACCGTTCTTCGCGGGGTTCGCACGCAGGCTCGGCGGAGGGCGAACGCCGCAACCTCAACCGGCAGGCAATGGGTCCGGGGACGGCACGGGCGGCGGCCGCGGCCGCCGCGGACACCGCACGGGACGGCCACGGACGCTTTGCCGTTCTTCAGCAACCTACCGATCGGCGCGAGGTCCGTGTAAAGCTTGCGGATGGGAGAGAGAGTCGAGCGGCGGCAAGGGGTGGGCGGTCGGGGGATGGCAGCGAGCGACAAGAGTGCGGGGCGTGTGGGCGGGGACGGGACCGGCGCGTCTGGCGGCGGCAGCGGTCGCTCGGGCCAGGCTGCGGGAACGGGCAGGGACCCGTGAGCAGACTGGCACGGGCGAACCGCGGCACGACTTGTCACGGCGTAGCCCGATAGGGCGAAGACGGAAGGCGGCACTACATAACGGACCGCGTTATGCGACGCAGCCGCGGGGCGCGACCGCGGGCCGCGGCGGGCGCGGGCGCGAGGGCCGATCAGGGCTGACGGGGGCGGGAGCGGAAGGGTCCGCGAAGCCACCGGCAGACCCGGCCCGCACCCGCGGCTGCGTGTGAGGCCCGGCGAACGAACGCATAACGGCGCGCCCTTATGTAGTGCCGCCGTAGTGCGCCGCCGACAGGCACGCCGGGCACGGCCACGCCCACGCGCCCCGCACCAGCGAGCGAAAGGCGGGTTCTCCGGAAACCGAATCCCGACTCCAGACCGGGTAAATGTGCTCAAAAAGGTAGGTTTGACACCGGGGCTGGGCGACAGGGGCGCCGGGCACGGCCACACCCACGCGCCCCGCACCAGCGAGCGTCCGGCGGGCCGTCCGGAAATCCGAATTCCCCCTCCAGACCGGGCAAGTGTGCTCAAAAAGGTAGGTGCGACACCGGATCGGGCCGCCCGTTCTGATACACTCAGAAACGGCGGATATGGTACATTCTAAAGTCGGCGTTCAGAGGTGGCCCCCCGCAGCCTCCTCCGGTGAACACTCGGAACACCCTCTGGCCCTCTCTCCCAGCCAGAGAGACAGTCGCCAGATCAAGTACTGCGCGCCGGCACAGATGGAGACGAGAACTCCTGTTGCCGCCCAAGAGAAAAAGAGCGGATAGCCTCGATGACTGAGAGCAGCGTCCAGCAGACCAAGGGCGAGGAGAAAAGCGAACAGCACGCCAAGACTGATTACGAGGGAAACGATCCAGATTGGGTACGCCTGTGGCCCCCTCACTGACTTCTGGAGCTTGGCCAAAAGAATGCCGTCCGCTAGGAGGACGCACAAGGGCAAGACAACGAGCAGGCATCTAAGAATCTCTTTCATCTTGGTCGTCTCACCCTCGTCGCTGGTGTAGTGTCCCGCAAATAACTAGACATATAGGCGTGAGGTGCTGGGCGATGTTGCCAGAGCTGCGGCGGCGGAAAGTCAAGACATGACACGTATGCAGGGCCATTCGATTCTTCGCCACACACGCTTGTTTACCACAGAGACCACAGAGGACACAGAGGATGGCGACGGGGACCATTGACATGCACATAACGTGGTCTTTATCAATGTGTTACTCTCTGTGCCCTCTGTGCTCTCCGTGGTTGAGAGGAATTTAGAATCGAATGGCCCAGCATGACGTATGTGTAGCCATTTAAGGGACACACCACTAGGTCAGAGGCGGCTATCCATCCCTACGGCCTACTGCTGGCAGTAACACATTCGCACCGCACAGGCGGCCTTCTGTTTATCTTTGATCGTCATGCACTGTGAGACCACCCCAATGGTAATGACCGTGTCCGCCCCAACGCATATTCCTACGCAAGCACCGTAACCAGGCGCCCCCCAAATCAGCGACGGCAGGCAACCGATCAGGCAGGTTCCCAGGTTCTTGACTCCGCTGCCGATACCGCCGAGCATGCAGTGCAGAAAATCGGGGCAGACTTTCTTGAGGCAGCCGAGATTATAGCAAGTGCCGCCATCGATCAGGTATTTGTCTCCTGAAGGGAACGGCATGATTGCGTTGCAGAAGCTCTCAGTCAGCGAAAGGCCGGTCGGGTCAATATGACTCTCCGGTTGATTCCGGACGAATCCATATGCGTGGCCGATCTCGCTTGCAGAGGCCACGCGGAGAGACGCAGATTCGCGCAGATGGCCGCGCTCCAATCGGCTTCCCCTTTCGTCAATCGGATCCCGACTCACCCACCTGCCCATTTCCGTGTTCAGGAATCTGTAGCCGTAGTAGTA